>OLPO01000064.1_pt1 | contig 98461 bp, 96 predicted proteins | sample 1672831 | NCBI WGS metagenome assembly OLPO01 (sample SAMEA3136728, study PRJEB25190) | human gut metagenome | reverse complement strand
CCGCTCCCTCGTCAGAAGGCTTAGCTATAATACCCCGCAGGGCGGCGATTGCAAGCCCTTTTCTCAACTTTTTTCGGCACTTCGTTAACTTTTTCGGATAATGCCTGGTCAGACGCTTGCGGCCGTTCGTTTTTATTTCAGGTTTGTGAACCCTTCCGCCATATTTGGACAGGAAAGATGGTTACCTTGGCTCGTTCGGCATCCACCTAATACGGGCCCGCAAAGCTTTTCTTTTGCTTCATCCAATAGCCTGAGCCCCAATTTGACTCAGCCCTTCCTTATATTTCCCCATATCTATTAATGATATGCTTCGCTTAGAGGGCTGAATTAGCTTTTGGGACCACATAATTCAGGAGGGAATTATCAATGAAAACTGAACTTTGCGATTTGCTCGGCATCGAATACCCCATCATCCAGGGAGCAATGGCACATATCACCGATGGCAAGTTTGCCGCTGCGGTATCCAACGCAGGCGCATTGGGCGTTATCCAGTGCGGCTTCGACACCCCAGAATATATGCGGAAAGAAATTCAAACGGCGCGCTCTTTAACCGACAAGCCCTTCGCGGTAAACCTGATCATGGAGAACAATCGCATTGATGAGATTGCAGATGTCTGCATCGAGGAAGGCGTGAAAATCTGCACTGTCTCCGCTGGCAACCCGGCAACCATTGTTCCGAAGCTTGCTGAAGCGGGAATTAAGGCCATTGTCTTGATCCCCCATGCACGTGCAGCAAAGAAGATGGAGAAGCTAGGCGCTGCTGCCGTTATCTGCGAGGGCATTGAAGGCGGCGGCCATATCGGCTCGATGACCACACTCCCCCTTGTTGCTCAAGTGGTTGAGGCAGTGAATATCCCCGTTATAGCCGCAGGCGGCTTCGCAAATGGAAAGGGGCTGCTTGCCGCGCTGGCGCTAGGGTGCGTCGGCATTCAGATGGGCACCATTTTCCTCGCCTCTGATGAATGCAGCGTATCTGACCTGTACAAGCAGCTTATCGTTGACTCAAAAGACAACGCAACCGTTCTATCAGGCATCCCCGGCAAAAAGCAGGTTCGCTGCATCAAGAACCCCTTCACCGATGGATTCTGGGAAAGGTATTACGCTGGCGCATCGGAAGAGGAATTGAACGAATACTGCACAGGCTCCATTGCACGCGCCCACAACGGCGATTATCAGAACGGAGCATTTTCTGCAGGCATGATTTCTCCCGTTATCAATGAGATCAAGCCAGTCGCAAAGATCGTTTCCGACGTTATGGAAGAGGCAGATGCTGCCTATACCGAGCTGAAACGCATTTACGGATAGCGCATGCAACTTCTTCGCTGCACAAACGAGGAGAGACTAAAGCAAGACGAGAAAACCGTGATGGCCATGGCGGTGCTTTACTGCCATGGCCATCACCATATGCGCGACCAGAACAAAACGCTTTGCTCCGAATGCGCGGATCTTGTCTCCTACTCCCTTCAGCGTACTCGCCGCTGCCCGCAGAAGCACCAAGGAACCTGCGATACCTGCTCCATTCAATGCTACAAACCAGCAATGAGGCAAAAGATTCGAGAAATGATGTCATACAGCGGACCGCGAATGCTGCTGCATCATCCCTTTATGGCGATACGCCATCTTCATCGCAAAAGAAAAAGCCGAAAGGAAAACCATGGACACATTGGATGAGATAATCGCTTTCAACGAAAAATTCGTTAGCGAAAAGGAATACCTCAAGTACTCAACCGACAAATACCCCGACAAGAAGCTCGCCATCGTCAGTTGCATGGATACGCGTCTGACCGAGCTCTTGCCAGCCGCACTTGGGCTCAAAAACGGCGATGCCAAAATCATAAAGAATGCGGGTGGCGTGATCTCTCACCCCTTCGGCAGCGTGATCAGAAGCTTGTTGGTTGCCGTTTTCGAGCTTGGTGTCGACACGATCATGGTTGTTGGTCACAGCAACTGCGGCGCACAGCATATGAATGCCGAAGACATGATTTCGCACATGCTGAAAGCGGGAATATCGCAAGACCACATCGATATGATGCACTATTGCGGCGTGGACTTCGAAACATGGCTTCAAGGATTCGGCGATGGCGAAGAAAGCGTCCGCGCCACTGTCCGAACAATTGCCCATCATCCCCTTATCCCTGAAACCGTTACCGTGCGCGGGTTTATCATCGACTCGACAACCGGGGAGCTAAGCCCCGTAGAAGAATAGAGGGACAAATGAAAATCGGCTTTATTGGAGCGGGAAAAGTTGGTTGTTCGCTCGGACGCTACTTCGCGCAAAAGCACACCATTATAGGATATGTCAGCAAGCATATCGCTTCCGCAGAAGAGGCTGCATTGCTTACTGGCTCAGATGCGTTTTCTTCCGCAAGCGAGCTTCTCGCCAAGTGCGAAGCCGTATTCATCACCACACCCGATAGACAGATTGTGCCCACATGGGAGAGCTTAAAGGCCTCCAACAAAGAAAATGCCTTGTCTGGAAAAATACTGTGCCATTGCAGCGGCGCCCTGCCTTCGACCGCGCTCAGGGGATGCGAGGAAGAAGGAGCCTTCGCCTATTCGGTGCATCCCCTTTTTGCAATCTCCTCGAAGGCCACAAGCGTCAAAGAGCTGAGCCAAGCGTTTTTCGCCATCGAGGGCAGCAGCGAAAAAATTGATGAGGTTGTCTCCTTCATTGAAGAGATGGGCAATCCATACCAAGTAATCGACACCAACGAAAAGGCGCGCTACCATGCAGCTGCCGCCATGGCGTCAAATCATGTTACTGCCCTTTACCGCCTTTCATGCGACGAGCTTGTGAAATGCGGATTCAGCCCCGAAAATGCAGAGAAAGCACTTGCCCCCCTGTTTTTGGGGAATGCCCAGCATGTCGCAAAGGACGGAACGGTTGCCTCGCTGACCGGGCCGGCAGAACGGGGAGATTTCGCAACGATAGAAAAGCACCTTGCATGCTTGGACGGATCAACGCGTGAAGTGTATCGAATCCTGAACGAAACGCTCTTGCAAATAGCGGAGGAAAAACGGAGGCTGGCTAAATAACCCGCCCATCGTTACGAAGGTTATCACGGTTGATGCTCTCGGCGGGCTTGCAGACAGCATCACCCTTAGAAACCGCCGCTGGCGCAAGGGCGGTCGAGTCGTTGGGGATGGACCGTTCGTTCCTAGAATCAAAGTGGCTACCGGAATCCGCCGAGGCATGAGTTGTTGCATTTTCACCAGGGTCAAACGGAGCAGTTCGAACAGGTGCTTGCCCCGAAGCATTCGGAATAGGCTGCACCGATGGAGCACCCATGTAAGAAGCAGAGTCACATTGGCAATTAACCGCGCCCCGGGAATCGTACATGCCTTGAGATGAGGACGGAGCATCGTTTCGCTCAAAAGGCATCGAATCTTCCTGACCGCTCCATTGGCTCACCTCAAATTGGCGAGTCCAATACCCTAATGCGCGAATGGTAAGAGCCGATTGAAATGCCGAGGCAAACAAAAGGGAAACCACAAACGCCGCACCGACTACCACAAGCAATATCGCTGCAAACATCGCAGCCGAAGAGCTGCTCGATACAAGCCAAATCAAGCCGCTGCACACAACGACCAAAAACATCGCAAGGATCGAGGCTCCGATTACGATGACCAGGCCCGTTATGATATTCATTCCCAGAATGCGAAGCAGACCGATGAAGTCATGCTTCATCATTGCCCAAATCTTTTGAATCTGGAAGCCTGAAGAAAGCGTGGCATAAAGGGAGACACGCATCGACCCAACCCAGATAAACAGCACCGAGAGAAAAGCCAGACCGATGCTAACGGCGCTGCCGACAAGCCAAAGCAAAAGCCCAAAGACAACGGGGGCATAGCTTCCATATACGCTGCCGCCGGCGAACGATGCACCAGCAAATAACGAGATGGGGGAATCAAGCAGACTTGGAACGAGCGAGAATACCAATACCACCACGAGGACGAAGAAGCCCCGCTTGTACAGAGTTCCATCCTCGTTAGCAAAAATTTTGCAAGGCATGGGGCGATGGACATTCCAGGAAATATCGCGCGCCCAAGAATACAAGTAGCCATACATTACGGCAACGCCGAATACTGGAATCAAGCACAAAAGCCCAAGGCGAATCAGCAGCGATGCCCAATTGGGCGACTTAACTACATCGCCCCACGCTGCAGCGAAATAGCCTTTTTCCATTTGGAACCCTTTCCTTTCCCCAAGGACCCGTCTCCTGCAAAGCAAGGCCCTCAGTAAACCCTAAAGGCACTCGGCTCTTTAAGCAGCCACATCAGGTAGGTGTTGACAAGCTGCAACGTTGGAGCCAACTGTATCGAATCCCGCCCTAAACAACCTGAAATAGGGCATAAAAAAAGTGCCCAGCTTAATGCTGGGCACTTTCAAGAAGATACTCAGAAGTGAGTTACTTCAGGGTTACAGCAGCGCCTGCCTCTTCGAGCTGAGCCTTGATTTCCTCAGCCTTGTCCTTAGCAACGCCTTCCTGTACAGGAGCAGGAGCAGACTCTACTACTTCCTTAGCTTCCTTCAGGCCAAGACCGGTGATCTCACGTACAGCCTTGATAACAGCGATCTTGTTGTCGCCGAAGCCCTCGAGCACAACGTCGAACTCGGTCTTCTCAGCAGCAGCTTCGCCACCAGCAGCAGGAGCAGCAGCAACAGCAACAGGAGCAGCAGCGGATACGCCGAAGGTCTCCTCGATATCCTTTACGAGCTCGGAAGCCTCGAGCAGGGACATTTCCTTCAGAGCTTCGATAATCTCTTCGCGAGAAACAGCCATGTTAGTTTCCTTTCGTTGGGCCGCAACCCTTGTGATTACGGCCGAAATTTCAAGATACAAATTACGCAGCACATTCTATGCTGCAAGGAATCTGCTTACGCAGCTTCCTTCTGGTCGGCAACAGCCTTGGTAACCTGAGCCAGACCACGGGGTACGCCGTTGATGGCGGTAGCAAGACCCTGAGCAACACCGTTGATAGCAGCAGCGATGTGTGCGTAGAGCTCTTCGCGAGAAGGCAGAGAAGCAATAGCCTCAACCTCTGCTGCGCTTACAGCAGCACCTTCCATCAGACCACCCTTGATTTCCAGGGTTTCGTTGGTCTTGGAGAACTCCTTAACGGCCTTAGCGGCGGCAGCAACATCGTCGCCAGCGAACACGAATGCGCTAGGACCATGCAGCATATCGTCGAGCGTAGGCAGCTCAGCGTCAGCGAGTGCGATGTGCATGAGAGTGTTCTTGTAAACCTTCATGGAAGCACCTGCTTCACGAACGGCCTGACGAAGAGCCTGGGTCTCCTTTACGGTAAGACCACAAGCATCGACAACCCATACTGCGCCTGCACCTTCGAGATCTTCCTTGATCTGTGCGAGCTTGGTTTCGTTCTTTGCGCTTGGCATATGTACACCTCCTTCATCTCAAACTCGGGTTCCGCCCCGAATGGGTGGAGTCGTGCTTGAGAAAAGAAACGACCCCTTCCGTCCTAAGACGCAGGGGCCGTAAAAGCGCGAAACTTATCGACCACCTCGGCGGGCCGCATGTGCGATTAAACCTTTCGGTACCTGCTGTCTTGAGCAGCGGAACTATGCAAACAACATGCTGTGAATAACAGCCCTTTTATATTACTAATGCTTTGAAGCATGTCAAGAAGTTTCTAGGGAAAATCAAAGGCACCTCCGTTTCTTGCCCGAACTCCCTTCTTTAACGCCGCTCACTGTCTTTGCCTTAGCGCCCACGAGCACGTTCTTGATATTCAAAAGCGAAGAAGCGAACCTGAATATGTTTATCGAGAAAGGACCTCAATGAAAGTCGCATTCTTCCCAGGGTGCATGGTTGACATGCTCTACCCAGAAGTGGGAATTGCCGCTGTGCATGTGCTGGAAAAACTGGGATGCGAAGTAATGCTTCCCGACGACCAGGTATGCTGCGGACAGCCTTTTTCCAACTCAGGGTACATCGAAGAGGCAAAGCCCATGATGAAAAAGGTTGTTGATGCCTACAGCGGATACGACACCATCGTTTCATTAACCGGTTCATGCGCATGGGCGATCAAGGCAGAGTACCCTCATTTTTTTGCCGACGATCCCGTGTACAGCAAAAAGATCGCAGAGCTTGCTCCCCGCATTTACGAGTTCACGCAGTTTATCGTTGACGTGCTGGGCGTAACCGATGTCGGTGCGCACCTTGACGGCACCGTTACGTATCACAAAAGCTGCCACCTTACACGCATGCTGGGGGTAGAAGAGCAGCCTCTCACCCTCCTGAAGAACGTCGAGGGCCTGAGCTATATCGAGATGCCCGAAGCCGACCGCTGTTGCGGATTCGGCGGCACCTTCAGCGTCAAGGAGCCCGAAGTATCCGGCCATATGGTGCAGGAAAAGGTTGCCTTCGCACTCGCCACAGGAGCCGACTATCTCTGCGGCGCCGACCAAGCTTGTCTGATGAATATCAAAGGCGCACTCGACCGACTGATCGAGCAAGGCGTTGTTTCCAGCAACATGAAAGTCCTGCACATTGCGCAAATTCTCGATTCTCGATTGGAGGCATAACCAATGTCGATCATCTATGACGATGCGCCCCTCGAGGATCGCATTCACCGCGCTCTTTCCGACACGTTCAAGCACCACGCCATCGAAACTGCTCAAGACGTTATCACGAGCAAACGAGATGCCCTGGTTGCCGAAGTGGACAACTGGGAAGAGTTCCGTACGCACGCTGCCGCCATCCGCGACCATGTTCTAGAGAACCTGGATTACTACGTCCGTCAATTCGCCACCAACGCCGAAAAGAACGGCGCGCACGTCCATTTTGCCCCCGCAGACACCGATGCGCTCGACTGCATACTCGATATCTTCGAAGAAGTCGGCGCTAAATCATGCGTTAAGTCGAAGAGCATGATGACCGAGGAAATTGGCCTGAACTCTTTCCTGGAACAGCACGGCATCAAGGCAATTGAGACTGACTGCGCCGAGCACATCATCCAAACCGCAGGCAATGCCCCCTCGCACATCGTTGTGCCCGCATTGCATTTCGATCGCACCTCCATCCGCAACCTTTACCACGAGCAAAAGGGCTACGAGGGAACCAACGACCCAGAAGAGATCACGCGTTTTCTGCGCAAAACCCTCCGTCCTGAGTTCATGAACGCCTCTGTTGGCGTAACAGGCTGTAACTTTGGCGTTGCGGAAACCGGCTCTTGCACCCTTGTCTCGAACGAGGGCAATGCGCGTATGGCATCGAGCATCCCGGAAACCCAGATCGTGGTAATGGGCACCGAGCGTATCGTTCCCGACCTTAGGTCGCTCGATGTGATGATGAAGCTCTTGGTCCGCAGCGCTGTTGGCGCGAAGATCTCCGGCTCGTTCTCAATCAACACCGGCAGTCGCCGAGAGGGCGAGGCAGACGGGCCGAAGAACGTTCACATCGTCATCGTGAACAACGGACGCACCGACGTCTTGGCACATGAGTTCCGTCCCATGCTCCGCTGCATCCGCTGCGGTGCTTGCATGAACTCTTGCCCCGTATACCGCCATATAACCGGCCACGGATACGGCTCCATCTATCCAGGGCCCATGGGAGTGGTTCTTACTCCCCTTCTTGTTGGCTATGAGAAAACAGCGAAGCTTCCTTGCGCCTGCAGCCTTTGCGGACAGTGCGCTGAGGTATGCCCTGTGAAAATTCCGCTTCCGCAGCTTATTTCGCAGCATCGCCGCAATGTGGTTTCGCAAGGATACGTCTCCCCTGTTGAAAAAGCCATCTTTACCGCTGCAGCTGCAACCTTCTCGCATAGGGCTACCTATGGTGCGCTTACCACGGTGGCTGCCCCTGCAATGAAGATCATGGCGGGCAATACCAACCAGCTTGACCGAAGCGGCACTTGGGTTCCCGTCCTCAACGGCTGGCTCGCGAGCAGGAACCTCGACACGATGAGTACCAAGAAATTCCGTACCTGGTTTGCGGAACACCAAAAGCAAGTCGAGACCCAAAAGCGCGAAGAAACCGCCAAGGCTATTGCCAACGCGTGCCATGCCAGCGTCAACCAAAAGGAGAACTAATGAGCACAGTAAGCCTTGAAGAGTTTCTGAAGCCTATCTCCCAAGCGCTCGGACGCACTGAACCCCCAGTATCCATTGAGCCCTGCGAAGCAACCAAGGCTCCTTTGCCGGGAGATTTTCACGACTACAGCGCCGATGAGCTAGCCCAATGGTTCAAAGAGGAAGCCACCAAAATGGGAACCATCGTCCGAGAGTCAGCCCCAGAGGATGTCGCTCAAACCGTGCTTTCCCTCGCAAAGGAAATCGGCCAGGGCGGCCACATCGTGTACTCCGACGTTCCGGAAATCGATGCCTACCATATTCCAGAAACTTTGAATGCCGCATCATTTGAAGCAGTGCGCTGGAACCCTGAAAGCAGGGAAAAGAGCATGGGACGAGCGGAAAGCGCCGATATCGGCATCACATTCGCATCAGCCGGCATCGCAGAAACCGCCACTATCATGCAGCGCTGCACCGAGAAATCGGGGCGTGCGGTATGCCTGCTGCCCATCGGTCACATCGCCTTGCTGCGCAAGAGCTCCCTTTTCCCTTACATGACTCAGCTCATGGACAGCTGGGAGGAAAAGATTGCCCAGGGCGAAGATATGCCCTCAAACGTTACCTTCATCAGCGGGCCCTCTAATACTGCCGACATCGAGCTGGTTCGCGTAGTGGGCGTGCATGGGCCCGTGTACGCCAGCGTTGTGCTGATTGATGAATAGAAACTGACCTCGCGCGGTACGCTACGGCAACGCGCAAAGGCCTCCTTGCTCTCCGCAAGGAGGCCTTTCTTTTTGCATAAAGCAGCAAAAAAGCGCCTGCAGCCGAATCTGCAGGCGCTCTACATCACCGAAGGGTTCAGACAGTGCGATTATGCGTTCTGGCTCGAATCCTGCTTTGCCTGGGACACGGAGTCTACCGTTACCAAGGAGGAGCCGCCCGAAGCGAAGTTCAGCGTGACGCTATCCCCTTCTTTATAGCGGACGATGTCGACCACTGAGGCAACCGGACAGTCATAGAGCGTATCGTCGCCATTGAGCATCACGTAATAATGGGAGTTGCCATCGATGACGACCGGGGAAATTAACGAGATGGTGCCCGTAGCAGAACCATCGGAGATCTTTGCACCGTTGCCATCGTCAACCGAGACACCATTTGCCCTCAGCAGCTTCTTATACGATTTCTCGGTTTCCTCCAACGTGTCGCCAACCGCAACGTTCTGATAACGCTGAATGTCGATCATTGCGTACTTCTTAACCAGACCAGCATTGTCCTTCAATGCCATGAAATACGTGGGCTGGCCATCAACGTTGATAAGCAGCGGGAACGTTGCCTGATACTTCAGGTTCTGAACCTGACCCTCGGCAGAGCTCATTGCCGATTCCTCGGTTGCGCCGGCTACAGCGTAGAACTTCGATTCTGCAGTTCGCTGATTGATCAGCACGAACCCGATAATGGAGTTGTCAGCCGTAGCAGAGGTTACACCGCTGTATACCCAAACATCATCATCCTTGGCAATGTAGTTGTAGCCAAGCTGGCCATCGGAGCCAGGAGTGGTCTGCTTAACGCCGCTCTGGCCAAGCCATGAGTTGATCCAGCCGCCAGAAAGCGAACCGCTCCAGTTGTACTGCTGGATAAGCAGCTCGGAAGGATAAGCGCGGTCAACCCACTGAGGGACTTCATCGATCGCAAGATCCTGGCATTCGCCGCTGCTTGCATCGCACAGAACAACACGGGAAACCGTCTCACCGCCGAACAGGCCTACAGTGTAGTCGATTACCGGATAGATCCAGTACGGCTTTCCGTTGTCGTCGATCTCGAAAGACTTCTCACCGAAGATGTAGAACGGGTGCGTGAGCTGAACGTGGCGGTCTACGTTGTTGAAGAACGGATCGGAATCGGAATAGTAAATAGGATTGTCGAGTCGAACGATTTGGGTATCCTGCGTGCTCATGTTAACGATCACGTAAGCGGGAATACCCGTTTCGCGGTTAGACCACCATTTGAAAATGTCGGCATAGTTAAGCGGGCTTACGCGAACCGGAGCATCCTTGTAATTGATCTGAGAGTACAGGTCGGAAATCTCGAACTGGCTAACGTAATCAGCCATGGTGCCCATGGTGCGGTTGCCAAGAAGAACCGCCGAATCGCGATCGATGAACGGAATCGTCGAATAGTCGGCTTCTTGGATGTCCTGCGCAAAATCGCCGTCAGTGGTTTGAAGGATATTAGAGTATTTCTCCGCATTACCAGGAAACAACGTGAGCGAGGCAACGCCGCCGAGCACACCTACCAAGGCAACAACTACCGGAACCACCATCAGGCCCTTATAGCGCTTGGCTTTCTTCTCGCTCTTCTCTCGCTTACCCATTCCCCGTTGGTAAATCTGATGGAAGATGAAGAACACCAGAAACGACGGGAACAAGACGAAGATGGCCAAGAACATCCACAAGTCCACACTATGGATGTTGATGGGCGGATGGAACCACCAATAGCAAAACGCCGCAATGATCAAGATGACAACGGCTAAGACGATAAGCGCCTTCTTGCTCATTTGGGCAAAGCGGTTGCGCAGCGTCTCAAACTCGTTACCGCCTCGATGGCCACCTGCACTGTGGCCCTGAGGACCACCGGCACCTGCGCCTCCGCCAAACTGATTCAGCAAGTCGGCCCAACTCATGGGTCCCTGTTGATTAGGATCCGGCATAGGTCTCCTCCCTCTATTTGTATATAAGAACTAATTATATAGGAAGGAACAGCATATACGTAACAGAAAAGCGGGACCCGAGGATAATCCCGGGCCCCGCTTTAAATGCGCATTAGGGCATGCTATGAGAGCTGACGCAGCACATATTGCAAAATGCCGCCGTTATAGTAATAGTCGCCTTCTGTAGGTGTATCGATCCTCACGATGGCAGTGAAATCGACCTCAGCACCATCGGGCTTAACAGCCTTTACCACAACATGGCTCGGGTCAGGCAAGCCCTGAGAAAAGTCGATCTTTCCAATCGTGATGCGCTCCGTGCCATCGAGGCCCAGGCTTTCCGCATTCTGGCCATCCTCGAACTGAAGAGGCAGAATGCCCATACCGATAAGGTTGGACCGATGAATGCGCTCAAAGCTCTCCGCAAAGGCAGCGCGCACGCCTTGAAGCATCGGGCCCTTTGCCGCCCAGTCTCGCGATGATCCGCTTCCGTACATTTTCCCCGCCAAAACGACAAGGTCAATGCCCTCGCTTTGATAATGCTCGGCGGCATCGAAAACGGATTTGATCTCCCCATCGATAAGATCCCGAGTCCATCCACCGCGCTTGCCATCAGCCATCTTGTTCATGAGCTTCACGTTGGCAAAGGCACCGCGCATCATAACCTCGTGATTTCCGCGACGAGCGCCATAGGTGTTGAAGTCGGCTTTCGCAACCCCATGCTCCTCGAGATATCGCGCAGCAGGAGAATCATCAGCGATAGACCCCGCGGGCGAGATATGGTCGGTGGTGATAAAATCACCCAAGTTCAACAAAACACGAGCTTCCGCTATGCCCTTCGGCGCTGAAGGCTGCTTTGCCATACCATCGAAATACGGTGCGCGACGCACATACGTGGAATCAGGATTCCATTCGAACACATCGCTTGCCGGCTTGCTCAAAGACTGCCACTTTTCATCGCCCTCGAACAATCCCTCTGACGCACGTTCGAAAACTTCTTTGGTGCGGCTTGTCTCAAGAAGAGTCGAAACCTCTTCAGCATCGGGCCAGATATCCCTCAAGTAAACGCTCTTGCCCTCTTCGTTTACGCCTAACGCCTCAGTCTCAAAGTCGAAGTCCATCGTTCCCGCGAGCGCATAGGCGACTACAAGCGCAGGAGCACACAAATAGTTCTGAGAAACATCCGGAGAAATGCGGCCCTCGAAGTTTCGGTTGCCGGAAAGGACACTGGCAAGCTCAATCTCATTCGCAATATCGTGCATTCCCGGCAAAACAGGACCAGAGTTGCCAATGCAGCTCATGCAGCCAAAACCGCAGGTATAAAAGCCCAAATCGCGAAGAGCCGGCATGAGCCCCGCTGTTTTGAGGATATCCTCAGTGGCACGACTGCCAGGCGCCAGGATGGTCTTGACCCAGGGCTTAGGGCGCAAGCCCGCTTTGCTTGCGTTTCGCGCGAGCAAGCCCGCCGAAATCATCATGCTGGCATCAGTAGCCGTAGTGCAGCTCGTTACCGCAGCAATGGCCAAAGTGCCATGGGTCACTTCGTAGCTCTGCCCCATAACAGTGGCAGATACCTTTTTGCTGCGGTCAAGCGAGCGCTCTTCGCAAATCTCGTTGAAGCGGCCCTTCACATCGGAGAGGTTGATTCGGTCATGAGGACGAGACGGTCCTGCCACGCTTCGCTTTACGCTCGAAAGATCAAGCTCAAGAACCTTCGAATAGGTGCGCTGTTGCTCTTCCGGGTTGTTCCAGAATCCCTGAGCCTTAGCGTACGCTTCCACCAATGCGATTTGCTCGGACGACCTTCCCGTAAGGGCAAGATAGTCCAGCGTCTTTTCATCGACAGGGAACAGCGTGCACGTTGCACCGTATTCGGGGGTCATGTTCGAAATGCAGGCACGCTGAGTGGCGTTCAAGCTCTCCAGCCCTTCGCCAAAGCACTCGACGAAGCACCCCACAACGCCCTCTGCACGAAGCATCTGAGCAAAGGTAAGCGAAACGTCCATTGCGCTTACACCAGGGCTCAAAACGCCTGTGAGCTTAACGCCAATTACGCGGGGCACCAACGTGGTAATAGGCTGTCCGAGGGCTGCAGCTTCTGCTTCGATGCCACCAACACCCCACCCCAGAACGCCAATACCGTTAGCGGTAGGAGTATGCGAATCGGTGCCAACCAATGTGTCGAAGTAAGCAACGGTACCCTGCTCGGTTTCCTTGGTCATTGCGACAGAAGCAAAGCGTTCAATGTTCAGCTGATGGCAAATGCCCGCTCCAGGGGGAACTATGCGAACGTTTTCAAATGATTCCTGGGCCCACTTCAAGAACTCATAGCGTTCTTTGTTCCTCTGGAACTCAAGCTCCATGTTCTTTTCCAGCGCTCCTGCGCATCCAGCTTCATCGGCGATTACCGAGTGGTCGATAACAAGGTCGCAAGGGACTTGCGGGTTGATGCTTTTAGGGTTGCCGCCAAGCTCGATGCAGGCTTCTCTCATCACGGCAAAGTCGACGAAAACCGGCACACCAGTAAAATCTTGGAACAGAACACGTGCCGGGCTAAATTCGATTTCGCTCCCTGTTTCCCCGGAAAGCCCAGCTTCCACAAGTCGACCAGCCAGCTTTTCAGCTTGCTCGTCAGAAGAGGCATTGCGCAGGATGTTTTCAAGAAGCGCCGTAAGGGAATACGGGAGCTTTTCGTATCCTTTTACGCGGTTAACCGGGTAATACGTATAGTTCGCGTTCCCAACTTTAAGCTCAGCGGAACGAGTGGACATGGTTACTCCTTCTTGTGCGCGCCGCAATCGCACGCCCTCGATTAAAAGGCCAACAAAGATGAATCAAATCAATAGGTGGATGAACTAAGCCATTTTTTCCAGAACCGACACCAGCTCATCGGTAAACTGCGTGCAGGAAGCAGCGGGGGCATTCGAGCAAGTAGCTTTGCGAATATCTGCGGTGATCACCTTGCCCTCGGCATATACTGCTCGCACCGCATCACGAATCTTCCGAGCAGCTTCAAGCTCACCCAAGTGATCGAGCATCATCGCCGCAGAAAGGATCTCTGCCGTCGGGTTGCAAATATCCTTGCCAGCAATGTCGGGGGCGGATCCATGAACCGCCTCGAACACCGCATACTCAGGGCCGATATTCGCTCCAGGAGCTATGCCCAAGCCGCCTACCAAGCCTGCACACAAATCGCTCGCGATATCACCATACAAGTTGGGGAAGACGATAACGTCGAACTGGGATGGGTCCATCACAATGTTCATGCAGAATGCATCGATAATATTGTCGTTAAAGGAAATTTTCCCCTCGTATTCCGACGCCACCTCTCTCGCAGTGCGAAGGAAGAGACCGTCGGAATGCTTCATGATGTTTGCCTTATGGGCGGCCGTAACCTTCTTGCGTCCATGCTTAACTGCGTAATCGAACGCATATCGAACAATGTTCTGAGAAGCGGTAATAGAAATCGGCTTAATGGATATACCAGAGTCGGGACGGATATTGCCAGCGTTATGCTCCTTGCAGAACTCAATAAGCCCTGAAGCCTCTTTGCTACCCTCTTCAAACTCGATGCCCGCATAAAGATCCTCAGAATTCTCGCGGACAATAACCAAATCAACATCCTGATAGCGTCCGCCAGCGCCAGGGATGGAAAGCACCGGACGAAGGCAAACGTTCAGGTTAAGCGTCTTTCGCAGGGCCACGTTCACGCTTCGAAAACCAGTTCCAACAGGAGTGGTGATTGGACCCTTGATGGCAACCTTGTTACGACGAACCGCCTCGATGGTCTCTGCCGGCAACGGAGTGCCACAAGAATCCATCATATGGGCACCCGCTTCAGCAACTTCCCATTCAATATCAACGCCAGCCGCTTCGACCACACGCTGCATTGCGGCAGTAGTCTCGAGGCCGATGCCATCACCAGGAATAAGCGTTACGGTATGCTTTGCCATGGATTCTCTCCTTGCTCGAAATACATAAGGACCAACATTCAACGCAGAATGTTGGTCCTTTTATCCTAGTATTAAAAGACTTTTTGTGGTGCCACAAATTTAAATTTAACGTAGCTGTAGCGATGAACGGGTTATGCCAACTCTTCAACAATCTGCTGACTGCGGCGCTTAAGAGCACCCTTTCCGTGCTCGGCATCGAACTTAACACGTTCGGCAAGGCCTTCTTTTACCTCGGGCGCGAGCTTGCCTCCAGCGAACGCGATAAGGGCAACGAGCATGTCCTGGTATTCATAGTCGCCGTGATAGCACTGGATAGCCTCATCAAGCAGAGGCCAAACCTTTAAAGAGCGGTTCTCCGTCGTGGAACCAAGCGCACACAGAAAACGAAGTGCAGCAAGTCGAACAAAACCATTGTCCTCATCGAAAAGCGCCGTCTCAGCACCGGCAAGGGCTTTGTCGCAGGCTCGAGAATCGATGTGGACAAGCTCCGTAAGCGTATCGAGGGATTCCCAGCGCGTTTGCGCCTCAGGGCGGTTAAGAGCATCAATGAACTCATCGATATGGGGAGCGAGCTTTTCTGGGTCAAGCTTTGCAACTTGGGCGAGAACAGAAGAAGCATTTTGCCTTACGCGACGCGAAGGGCCAGCCAATGCGGCAACAATCCCATCAAGCATTCCCTCGGCCTTAAGCACTTCGGCAGCAAGTTCCTTCGTATTCTGCGTTTTTTCGCTCATTCCATCCTCCATTCGACGCCTTGGCGTCTTAGCGGCTGCATAAAACATATATGCATACATTTATCCAAAATCATTATATCGCCCGCACGATGGCACTTTTGCTAGCTTCGATTTCTGGACAAAATTTGCAGATTGTCTACAAGTAGAGCATTTTCCCAAAATACAAAAAGGGCACCCAAAAGGGTGCCCTCGGTCATTTGGTAAGCTAATTACTGAGCGTTAGTGTAATCGCGGTTTACCGAGCTGTCGACGGGAACGCCAGGGCCCATCGTGGAGGTAACCGTAACAGACTTTACGTAACGGCCCTTAGCAGAAGCGGGCTTCATGCGAAGGATCTCGTCATAGATAGCGCCGTAGTTTTCCGCAAGCTGCTCAGCGGTGAAGGAGCGCTTGCCGATAACAACATGGCAGATACCATAACGGTCGGCACGGTACTCAACACGGCCGCCCTTGAGCTCCTTGATAGCCTTAGCAACATCAGGGGTAACGGTACCGAGCTTGGGGTTAGGCATAAGGCCGCGAGGACCAAGAACCTTACCAAGACGGCCAACCTTAGCCATCTGATCGGGAGTTGCTACAGCAGCGTCGAAGTTAATGTTGCCAGCCTGAATGTCTGCAACGAGATCATCGGAACCAACGATGTCAGCGCCAGCTTCTTCAGCTGCACGAGCAGCGTCGCCTTCAGCGAATACGGCAACGCGAACGGTCTTGCCGGAGCCGTTAGGCAGGCTTACCGTACCACGAAGCTGCTGATCAGCCTGACGGGTGTCGATGCCCAGACGGAAATGAGCTTCTACCGTCTCATCGAAGTTGGCGGTAGCGATTTCCTTAACGAGAGAAAGAGCCTCGAAGGGAGCGTAAGACTTGCCCTCTTCGATCTTTGCAGCTGCTTCCTTGTACTTCTTAGAAAGTGCCATTGAAAATTCCTTCCGTGGTTTTAGCGAACCGTGCTTCTAACGGTTCTTCCACCCGATACCCATACGGATATCAGATAAGCAGGTTTACCTATTCTGCAGGAGTGTCGCCCTGGAGAAGAGCCTGGAGACGACGAGTTACCTTGTATTCCTTCTTAGGAGCACGGCCCTCGATGGTAACGCCCATGGAGCGAGCGGTGCCAGCAACGATCTCCATTGCAGCCTCGATGTCGTTTGCATTGAGGTCAGGCATCTTGATCTCTGCAATCTCACGAAGCTGGTCGAGAGAAAGCTCGCCAACCTTCTTGAGCTGCGGAATGCCAGAAGCGCTCTTAAGACCAAGCTTCTCCTTGATAAGGAAGGCAGCCGGAGGGGTCTTGCAAACGAAGTCGAAGGTCTTGTCTTCGTAGATGGTGATCTCTACAGGGATGATGGTGCCGGACTTGTCCTGCGTTGCAGCATTGAAAGCCTGGCAGAACTGCATAATGTTAACGCCCTGTGCACCCAGAGCAGGACCAACCGGAGGAGCCGGGTTTGCGGCACCAGCGGGAATCTGGAGCTTTACGAAGCCCGTTACATTCTTCTCAGCCATTTCAGTTAAATCCTTTCGACTGAAATATCTTGCTTACCAGTTTATGACAAGCGCCTCCACGAGAAGCCCCGTCCACATACGGGCGCGTGAGACGCATTGCAATCAAAATTAAATGTTTGCCACCTGATCGAAAGAAAGCTCAACCGGAGTTTCACGGCCAAAGATGGAAACCATAACCTTGACCTTGCCGGATTCAGGGGAAACTTCAGAGACAACACCGTCGAACTCTGCAAGCGGACCAGATACAACTTTAACGGTCTGGCCAACCTCAAGGCTCGTGGAAGTGATCTTCTTGGGAGCCTCATGCGAAGTGCGCTTCATGATCTTGTTGTACTCTTCGCGCGTAAGTGGAGCAGGATTTCCCTGGCTTCCAACAAAACCCGTTACGCCCGGGGTATTACGAACCGCAGCCCAGCTGCGATCGTCAAGTTCCATGCGGACAAGCACATATCCAGGGAATACCTTTTTATCGCTTTCCACACGACGTCCGCCCTCTTTGATCTCGGTTACCGTTTCGGTAGGGATCTGAATGGCGAACACGTTGTTTTCGAGACCCATAGTCTCGATGCGGGTCTCGAGGTTTTTCTTCACCTTGTTCTCATAGCCAGAGTACGTGTGAAGGACATACCATTTCTTCGTCATGGATTAATTAAGCCCCCAAACCAGACAGACTCGATATCGCAAGAAGGATGGGGGTTACTACCCAATCGTCGAGGATAGTGACGAAGACACCAAAGAAAAGCAGAGCCAGAACAACAACGCCAGTCCACTGAAGAACATCCTGTTTGGTGGGCCACGTTACGCGACGCATCTCAGAACGAACCGCGGAAAGGAAAGCAAAGCGCTTCTTCTTAGGCTTCGCATCAGCCTTCTTGGACTGCTTCTGCGAAGAGGTTGCCTTATCGGCTTCCTTGGCAGAAGAGGATTTCTTGCCCAAGCCAAAACGCTTTTTAGGCTCCTCTTCTACTACCGGGGTGACCTCAGCCTGCTTTGCACGTTCCTTCTTCTTGGCACGATTAGCAGATGCCTTGGCCCTCTGTGTTTTCGACTTCTTTGCCATACAACTTCCTGCTCTGGAAATTACTACTCTCTATACGCCAAACAAGCAGCTTCATCGAGCTGCTCATTAAACAAGCTGGCAGGCCAGGAGGGACTCGAACCCCCAACATGCGGTTTTGGAGACCGCCGCTCTACCAATTGGAGCTACTGGCCTATTTCAGTTTCCGAATCTCTAGCGAGTTTCCTTATGCAGGGTATGGTGACCACACCACTTGCAGTACTTCTTGAACTCAATACGATCGGGATTATTCTGCTTGTTCTTCTTGGTCGTATAGTTTCGACGCTTGCATTCAGTGCATGCAAGGGTGACCAAAGTACGCATCAATTCTCCTTTAAGTTACGTATTAGCATTGCTTGACATTAGCACATGATTAATAAGGAGGGGAGTCTGCATTGCAGACTCCCCTACCGAATTCACAAAGATCGTTGTTATTTGATGATCTTGGTTACACGACCGGAGCCAACGGTACGGCCACCTTCGCGGATAGCAAAGCGGAGGCCTTCCTCCATAGCTACGGGGTGAATCAGCTCTGCCGTGATGGTTACGTTGTCGCCAGGCATAACCATTTCGGTGCCCTCGGGGAGGTGTGCAACACCGGTGATGTCGGTGGTGCGGAAGTAGAACTGAGGACGATAGCCATCGAAGAACGGGGTGTGACGGCCGCCTTCTTCCTTGGTAAGGATGTAGACCTGGCCCTCGAACTCCTGGTGAGGAGTTACGCTGCCGGGCTTGCAGAGAACCTGACCACGAAGGATGTCCTCGCGCTTGATGCCACGGAGCAGACAACCGATGTTGTCGCCAGCCTGAGCCTCATCGAGCAGCTTGCGGAACATTTCGATGCCGGTGCAAACCGTCTTCTCGGTGTCCTTGATACCAACGATTTCGAGTTCGTCGTTAACATGCAGAACGCCGCGCTCAACACGACCAGTAGCAACAGTGCCACGGCCGGTGATGGTCATGGTGTCTTCAACAGCCATCAGGAAGGGCTTGTCAACGTCGCGCTCGGGGGTAGGAATGTGCTCATCAACGGTGTCCATGAGCTCCCAGATCTTGTCCTGCCATTCCTTCTCGCCTTCGAGAGCCTTAAGAGCAGAACCGCGAATAATCGGGCAATCCTCGAAGCCATAGGAATCGAGAAGCTCGGTTACTTCCATCTCAACGAGCTCGAGGAGCTCTTCGTCGTCAACCATGTCGCACTTGTTCAGGAAAACAACGATGTAGGGAACGCCAACCTGACGAGCGAGCAGGATGTGCTCACGAGTCTGAGCCATAGGGCCGTCGGTTGCAGCGATAACAAGAATAGCGCCGTCCATCTGAGCAGCACCGGTGATCATGTTCTTTACATAGTCAGCATGGCCGGGGCAGTCAACGTGTGCGTAGTGACGCTTGTCGGTTTCGTACTCGATGTGAGCAATAGAAATGGTGATGCCGCGCTCGCGCTCTTCAGGAGCCTTGTCGATGTCCTCGAATGCGGTGAAGTCTGCGGTAGCAGTACCGTGAGAACCATCGTTCATAGACAGGGTCTTGGAAATTGCAGCAGTCAGCGTGGTCTTGCCGTGGTCAACGTGGCCAATCGTACCAATGTTAACATGCGGCTTAGAACGCTCGAACTTCTCCTTAGACATTATTCCTCCTTATTGGTGGGAATGCACAAATTCGCCTTGGCAGGCGAATTTGTAAACGATAAAGTAAAAGCTTACCGTGCGTAAGCGGAAATATTTGGTAGCGGTGACTGGATTCGAACCAGTGACGCCACGGGTATGAACCGTGTGCTCTAACCAACTGAGCTACACCGCCAAAATGGTGCCCACAAGCAGACTCGAACTGCTGACCTCTTCGTTACCAACGAAGTGCTCTACCTGCTGAGCTATATGGGCGAGATGGTGGGAGTGCAAGGATTCGAACCTTGGAAGGCTGAGCCAACGGATTTACAGTCCGTCCCATTTGACCGCTCTGGAACACTCCCGAATTCGCTTGTAATCATGTGCAATTTTCAAGCTGCTGCTCGGTTCGAACGTTGTTTCGTTCAAGCGAGCAAGGGAATAATACGCTAGGTATCCACCCCGTGTCAACACTTTACACGCCCCCGGGCATGTCCATAGCAAAACTTTTTTAGCTCGCCCTCTTTGCTTCATGGAAAAGCCCAGGTCAAACCAATATTCACTCTCCTTCCCCAGGCAAAAGAAAACGGCCGATCTTTAAGCAAATCGGCCGTTTATAAAAAACTTTTTTGAAAAAAACTTTTGGCAGTTTTCTTATTTAGCAATCAGATTCGAGGTAGGTATCGAACTCGTCGGTAACTTCCTTTGAGGGAGGTGCAGTCACGAGAGATACCACGACAATGGCAACGAGGCTCAAGATGAATGCGGGCAAAAGCTCGTACACCGCGAAGAACCCTCCCAGAGGCTTAACGAAGGTATGCCATACCAGTACGGTAACTGCACCGGTAAGCATGCCGGCCAACGCACCCTGCAGGTTGGTGCGGCGCCAATAGAGGCTCATGATAATCAAGGGGCCGAATGAAGCACCGAAACCAGCCCATGCATATGAGACAACCTGGAAGATAGATGAGTTCTCGTCGAGAGCGATAACGATACCGAACAATAGAACAGCAACCAAGGTAAGGCGAGCAACGATCATAACCTGCGCGTCGGTTGCGTCTTTCTTGATTAGCCCCCTATAGATGTTCTCTGCAACAGCCGAACCGGAAATAAGCAAATACGAAGAGGAGGAGGACATCGAGGCGGCGAAGATGCCGGAAACGACAAGGCCGCACATGAACGAAGGCAGGATCATGTTGGACAAAACGATGAATATGCTCTCAGCGCTTGCCTGAGTAAGGAACTCCGTGGGAATTACCGCACGACCGATCAGGCCGATGGAAACAGCGCTGAACAACGAGATAACAACCCATACCGTAGCGATACGGCGTGACTTGCGCAGCTCGCTGGAGTGCGTGGCGCTCATGAAGCGAATCAGAACCTGAGGCATACCGAAATATCCCAAGCCCCATGCTAAACCAGAGATGATGGTTACGATGCCGTAAGAGCCTGCTTCGCCAAAGAGGGGCATGCCGCCTTCTACCACCTGCTTGCCGGACTCATCGAGGATAGGCGTTGCGATCTCGGTGCCCGAGAGGAACCCTGGGATGGATTGCAGGAAGGCCACTGTGTTGTCGATACCGCCAGCGGCAGTGATGGAGCCAACAAGGACCACCACCAAGGCGCAGATCATGATGCTTCCCTGGATAAGGTCGGTAGTGCAAACAGAGAGATAGCCGCCCACAAACGTGTAGAGGAACACGATCATGGCGCCAAGGACCATCATAGTTGCGTAATCAAGCCCGAAGAGCGTGGCGAAGAGCTTACCGCACGTAACAAAGCAGCTGCCTACATAGATAGAGAAGAAGAGCAGGATGACCAACGCGGAGATGGTCATCAGGATGTTCTTCGAATCGTGGAAGCGATTGGAGAAGTAATCAGGCAAGGTGATCGAATTGTTCGCCACCTGAGAATACTTGCGCAAGCGCTTCGAGACGAACAGCCAATTCAGGTACGTGCCGATCGCAAGGCCGATAGCCGTCCACATAGCATCGGATGCGCCCGTGAAATAGGCAACGCCCGGAAGACCCATAAGAAGCCAGCCGGACATGTCTGACGCCTCGGCAGAAAGAGCCGTAAGCCAGGGGCCCAGCCTGCGCCCGCCCAAGAAGTAGTTCTCCGTTGACTGGTTCGACTTCTTCGCATACACGAAGCCGATAACCACGACAACGATGAAATAGAGAAGCATTGCAAGCAATACCCAGAAATCGTGAGATACCATACCGTTCGCTTTCCGTTTTCCCATGCCAGGCGCAATACCCGGCGCTTCACTTCTGCTGCGTTCCTCTAAAACGCAGCACCATGCACTTTAGTACGCAATAGTGACGGATTATACGACAAGCGTGATTCGAATGGGTTAACGGGCTAAGAGAAGGCCCGTTTCGGCAACAACACCCTAACTATTGCGCTTCAACCAGACGCGGAGTTCTTTTTTCATACGCTGGAATTCGGCTTTGGTCTTCTCGTTGCTGAAGCCTTCTCCTCTGAAACAAATTGCTCCGAAATGAGCGGATTCGGCTCAAGCAGCCACGAGTCAACAGACCAACAAAAATCGTATTCTGACCTAAATTTCTCAGCGTTGTTCTTCTTGATTTGAAAACTTCAAACTTGATGTTTAAAGACAAAAATACATCGCTTTTATTAATTATGAACACGTTTTATTAATGAGCTATGCACAACCGAGGTTCCAAACCAAGGGGCATGGCTCTTTGAAACTTCTATACCGGAAATGACACAGAACGCTATTCAAGGCTTTTAGAGCAATAATCCAGCACGATGTCGATAAACTCATCGACCGTTTTGGAATGGCGCATTAAGGCGCTCGAGCATAAATACATCTGATGAAAAGCTTCAGGTGCTTCCTTAATCCTGACAAGCTTGATGTCCTGATCGAATGAATCGAGCAGCCACGACCTACAGGCAATCGCCATCATATCGGGATTGCCAACGACCATTGATGCAAGGGTGATCTCATCCGAATAGAGGCAGTCAATGGCAAGATCGCAATCTTTCACAAGATTGGTCAGCTCCGCACCAAGTGGGCCGGTTAGGTTGTACGAGATTAGATGCTGGTCAGATAGATCGTCTAGAGAAATCTCGTCGTAAGCGGCAAGGGGATGCAAGCGATTCACCACCAGAACAGCCTCCTGCGACCAGCACGGATCGAATCTAACTTCTTTATCTTTTCCCATTGTGCCCGCGAACGCCACATCGACGCTCCCCTTCTTGATGTCCTCTATCAAGGAAGGGGTTGAGGACTGAACCACCCTGACGAGAACGTCTCCATGGGTTTTCAGTCGAAACTGGTTGATAATGCGCGACCAATCTTTGCTCTGGACAGAGAACACCGCACCAATAACGATTTCGCTTTGAACGCCCCCCCCCGCTTTTCTTGAAGCAGCTTTAGTCCGTTGTTCAAGAAGCGCAACGAAGTCTCTACGTATTCGTAGAACGCCTCGCCTTCGCTCGTAAGCTCAACGGACCCTCGCTTCTTCTGGATGAGGGGAACGCCGACCTCCTGCTCGAGTTTTGAAAGGGCAAGGGAAAGAGTCGAGGGCGTAATGGAGAGACGTTCCGCAGTCTCGGATCTGCTGCCCAGCTCAACCAGGGTTTTGAAGTAGGTCAAATGATCGAGGTTCATCTTGCCTCCCAGAAAGAATGCGCTAATTCAAACATTCGCCGACAGCAAGGAAGCATACCAGACCCGCACGAAAAGCGATCCCGATGCACGCGTCATCACCGGTTAGAAGCAACACAGAGCACCTAAACGACCCGCAGCGAAAGCTGCATTTAGAACAAGGAGGATTCGATGAGGGGATTAGAGGGAATAAAAGTCGTTGAGCTTACCAGCTATGTTGCAGCACCTGCTTGCCCGAGGATTCTAGGCGAAATGGGGGCAACCGTCTACAAGGTCGAACCCGCATCGGGGGACGAGTACCGCACAAACGGCCCCGGATTCGGCATGCAGAAAACCGATATCGACGATCCCGCTTTTGACTACGCATCCATGAACAAAACCTTTGTCAGCATCAACTTAAAAAGCGATGAGGGATCGAAGCTTCTCCATAAGATGCTCGACGACGCCGACATCATGGTAACGAGCTTCCGCGACAAGGCCCTCGTAAAGCTCGGGCTTGATTGGGAAAGCGTACATAAAGCCCATCCTCATCTGGTATGGGGGCAGATGCGTGGCTACGGAGAATTCGGTCCCGACAAAAACACTAAGGGCTTCGACGCAACGGCGTACGCAGCACGAGGCGGTTGGTTCGCATGCCTTCCCCAAGCCGCCGAGGGATATCAGCCCATCAATTGGCCTGCAGCAATGGGAGATTGGAATGCATCTTTGGCTCTAACCGCCGGCTTGCTTGCAGCTCTAGCTCGCAAAGATCGCACCGGCGAGGGAGACAAGGTTACCGTAACGCTCCATCATTGCTCGCTTTGGCCCATGCAAATGATGCTCGGATCAACGCAGTTCGGTGATACCTGGCCCAAATCACGCTACAACGTTACTTGCCCGACCAATAACACCTATCAAACAAAAGATGGTGTCTGGTTCATCATCTGCTACGGAAGCTACGACATCTTCTATGACCACACCATGCGAACCATTGGCCTCGATGACCTGGTTGGAGACGAACGCTACAACAAGGCTTCGGAGATCAACAACGGATCAGGCAAAAACTCGGAAGTGGTTCGCATCCTCGAAAAGCAGTTCCTCACCAAAACCTGGGCAGAGTGGGAACCGATCTTCAAAGCAAACGAGATCCCCTACGAAAAACTCTACCTGCCAAGCGACATCCTCGCCGATGAGGAAGTGTACGCAAGCGATATCCTCCGAAAGCTTCATTACGACGCTTTCGGCGAAAAGGTCATACCCACCTCGCCTATCAGGCTCGACAGCATGGGAGACCCTGTTTTGCACAAGAGCCGACCCGTTGGCTATGACACGGCCGAGGTTATGCACCAATACGGCTACTCGGATGACGAGATAGAAAAACTCGACGGGAACGCAGTTACCTGTTACCACGGCCCCGAATTGCCCGAATCGGTATTTGAGCCGAGCTTCGGGCCCCGCTCAAAACGCGAGTAAACCATTTTGGTCTCAATGGCCGGGCGGGCACCTTTGGGGGATGAGCTGAAAAGCTCTGGTGCCCGATCGGCCATGGACATAGTCCATCACATAAGGAGGAGGAAGAAATGGCAACCGAAAAGATTGCCCGCCAGGGCTTAACCGTCCGCCACGTTGGCGTTGTGGTAACCATGGCGCTTACGCTGCTGACCGCCGTTGGCATCGTGTTCACGGCAGCAGGTTTGTGCTACCGACCTGTATCACAGCATTTTGGGGTTCAAACATCTCAAGTTTCACTCTACATTACCTTTGTTTATCTGGGCCAGTGCATCGGCGCTGCCCCCATGGCAAAACTCTTTGACAAGTTCAACGCAAAAACAGTATGCGTAGTAGCAGCGCTTATGGTTGTTGTTCCCTACATGGGCTTCTGCGTATACCCGGCAATTTGGTGCTATTGGGTTGCGGGCTTCATCATTGGCCTTGGCCTTGTTTGCATCGAGTTCACTATGACCGCTGGTATTCTTAGCCGCTGGTTCCACACCAACTACGGCACGGTAACAGGCATCGTTTTCGCAATGACTGGCGTCGGTGGCGTTGTATGGAACATCGTTGGTCAGTTCGTACTTGGTCCCGACCTGCAAGGCTGGAGGACCCTGTACATGGTGTTCGGCGTGGCTATCGCGATCGGCACCATTCCCTTCATCGCCATCTTCGTTAAGCGCACTCCCCAGGAATGCGGAACGCTTCCCTACGGCATGCCCCTCGATGCAGCCGCCATGGAGGCAGAGCTTGCAGCAGAAGAAGACAAGAAGTCCATCCAGGAGCCTGGTTTTGCAGCCAAAGAAGTGCTCAAGATGCCTTTCTTCTGGACTCTTGTTCTGGGCGCCGGTCTCTTGAACACGATTACCACGATGTCTCAGCTGTTCGCAACGTACGTTCAGTTCCTCGGCCATGAAGGCTGGGGCGGCCAAGCACTTGTCGCTCTGCTCCTTCTCTCTGGCACGCTCGAAGCTTTTGCAAGCGCTGGCCAAGGCGGCGGCAAGGTCCTCATCGGCTTCATTGAGTCTCGCTCCGTTCTTGTTGCTCAGATCATCGGCTACGCAGGTGGCGTTATCGGCCTGTGCATGATGTGGTGGCTTCCCAAGCTGTTCGGCGAAGCTGGTATCTGGCCCATGTTCTGCGGCGGCCTGTTCTACGGTCTTGCCTATGCATGCTCCACGGCAATGCTTCCCTTCATCGTCCGCGAAGTGTTTGGTGGACGAGACTTCGACAAGATCTATTCCTGGATGATCATGGTGTTCAACGGCATTGGAGCACTTGGCGCAACCGGTTGGGCTTTGGTATCCGAGAACTTCGGATGGGATGGTTTCTTCATCGGCGGCATCGCTGTACTGACCATCACCTTCGGCTTGCTTGGATACACCTGGATCGCTGGCGATAAGGCCCGCCGCAAGACTTGGTTCAAGAGCGACGCGGAACTTACTGCAGAAGCCCACAAAGCCGAGATAAAGGCCGAAGCCTAGCCTTATAGGCCATCCCCCACTCTATGTGTTCAACACATCGCCCCGCGCCCAACCGAAATTGGGCGCGGGGAACCGAAAGGCGCTGACAAAGATGATCGATTTTAACCTGCTTTGCAACATCCTTAGCCCCGGTATATTTGTGATCCTCGCCGGAGGACTGCTAACTGGCTACGACACCGCAACGCTCATCGTTATCGGAGTAATCGGATACAGCATCGTATTCCTAATGAGACGCCTTGCAAAAAAGCAGGGCAACAAATAACCCGCTTAAACCAACTTCACTTCAATAAAACAACCGCTCGATACGCGCCAATGAGGGGTGCTTGGGCTCGTGTTGTCAAAACCCAGAAAGGAGAACCTCATGCAAAAGCCATTTGAAAACATCGTCGTACTCGATCTCTCGCGCTATCTGCTTGGCGCATACACAAGTCTCTTTTTTGGGGATCTGGGAGCACGCGTTATTAAGGTGGAGGACACCAAGACTGGCGACCTTGTTCGCGGCGAAGAGCCGCAAATGAAGGGCGAAAGCTACTACCATTACGCATTGAACCGAAACAAGGAAAGCGTTTCTTTCAACTTGAAAGACCCCGAAGTTCTCCAGAGCTTCTACAAGATGGTCGAACGCGCAGATGTATTGGTGGAAAACTATCGCCCTGGCGTTACAAAGCGCCTGAAGATTGATTTTGAAACATTGCACGAAATCAACCCGAAGCTTGTTTATGTGTCGTTTTCGGCCTACGGACAAAACGACCCGCGCAGTCTTGACGCCCTTCACGACATTAATATTGTCGCTAAAACCGGCTATTACGATTTAACCAAAGGCGCCGTTGCCCTGCTTCAGCCATCCGACCTCGCCGCCGCGATGGTGGGAATTCAGGGAGCTCTCACCGGCCTGCTGGTAAGAGACGAAGCTGACGGCGGCCACATCGATGTTTCTATGTACGATTCCCTGCTTTGGTGGAACGCCATGCTCGACAGCCGATGGTTCTTCTATGGCAAGGAGCTCACTTCGGAAATGAGGGAGTATCCCTCCGTCGGATACAACGTGTACAAAACAAAAGACGGACGGATGGTCTCCTTCGGATTGTACGAGCATAAGTTCTGGAACGAATTCTGCGATGATATTGGGCGACCGGATCTTTACGACATGCTCAAAGACACACCGGAACAAAATCCTGTCGCCTATCAAGCAGTAGTGGACTTTGCCGCTTCCATGACCTATGAGGAATGGGAGATCTGGCTTGAAGACAAGTCTTATGCCATCGCTCCATGCCTGAACAAGACCGAAGCCATCGAACTCGCCATGGAAACCAATCCCGAAATGCTCAATTACATCGATTTTCCCCGCTTCGGCGAGGCGCTTCAGACCAACACTCCGCATGTCATCGGCTCAATGAGGTCAGATCTGGCCACGGCAAAAGAGCCCGCAGAACTAGGTGGGTCGACCAGGAAAATCCTTTCTTCCTTGGGCAGCACCGATGACGAAATCGAGAAGATGATTGAACGAGGAGCAATTAAATGCTCAGCTGCCTAAGCAAAAACACACAGTAGACACCTATCTCTAGCAGCCCACCCAACTTGTGCTGCTTCTCTCCTTACCCTCGCGCGCCGATGATCCCCCTAACAAGAGAGTCGGCGCGCACTTTTATGCTGTTACGCCCAAGGCAACAACTACCCTAGCTATTGCGTTTCAACCAGACGCGGAGCTCTTTTTCCATACGCTGGAATTCGGCTTTGGTCTTCTCGTTGCTGAAGCCTTCTTTCAACCCCAGCGGATGCTCAATGATTTTGAACAGATCGCCTTGTTCGACCAAAATCTTTCGACTTTCGGCATAAGTCAGCTCAAAGGCAAAGCAAAGGAAGCCAACCACGTAGTCAGCAGGAAATACGCGGTCGCTGCGCTTCACGCAGCGTCTTTCCGCAAACGCCTCAAGTGTCGAGGTCGAGAGCCTGCTCTTCTTCAGGGAATCAACCGAAACGCCCAGAATGGTTTCCGCATCGCTCAGGCTGATGGTGTGGAGGATGTCCAGTTTATCGGCGTCTCGCACGATATTGCAGAATCGGCGCGTTCTGTCGGGCACATCATCGGGCAAACGGTAATCACCATGCGTGGCAATGGCAGTATGGATCAGGTCGTCTTCCTTAGCACCTTCGACGAAATCACGCATACGCACTTTGCTGGGACCCAGCCCGGCAAAAAGGGCAATGCCTGGATTGCGGCGCGGCGAGGGAACCGAATCGGCTTCGGAAGCCCCCTCGAAAGGCGGCGTGCCGGCAAGCTGGCTGAACAGCACTTCTGCACCCAACTTTGCGTGGTTGGTAGACCGAGCGTCGGAAAACGTGTCCCAACGGCGCAGCTGCTCAAAACGGCCTATGTCGTGCAGCAACCCAACAACCCAGGCTAAATCGAGATCATCCTGCTTCAGGCCGTTGCTTTTGGCAATGCGCTCGCATAGGTCCGCCACCCGCTTCGAATGCTCAACTTTGAGCGCAATACGCTGATTGTCGGCATCATATGCTGACATATAATCGGAAAATGCCCTTTGGGCCTTGCTGCGATCGATCTTCATTTCAGCCCTCTTTCTTTCCCCTCAAGCTTACTCTTGCCAACACGCAGCAGCTGCGCAAACCTTCAGGTTGAACTTTTTTGTTTACAAACCTCGCGTAACACTAAAAAAGCGCGCCCCGCAAAGGGCGCGCTTTACAAGCATCGGAAAACGACGAGGGGCTATGCCTCGAGGAGCTTCTCTACCGAAGCCAGTTTCACGCAGCACACAAACACCTTAAGCGCAGACTCGAGCTCTTCCAGCGGAGGAAGAGTGGGAGCGATGCGGATGTTGGAATCCTGCGGATCGTTCTTGTAAGGATAGGTTGCACCCGCGCCCGTCATGGTAACGCCTGCTTCCTTCGCCATGGAAACAATGCGCTTTGCCGTGCCTTCAGGAGCATTGAAGGAAACGAAATAGCCGCCGCGGGGATTGCTCCACGTACCGCAGCCCGTGCCCGCAAGACCCTCTTCGAGCATCTTCAAAACCAGCTCGAACTTCGGGCGGATGATGGCAGCATGCTTTGCCATATGGGCAGCAATGCCGTCAGCATCCTTCAGGAAGCGAACGTGACGAAGCTGGTTCAGCTTATCGTGGCCGATGGTCTGGACACCCATGCGCTTTTTGATCTCAGCAACGTTCTCGGGGCTAGCAGCCATTGCAGCAACGCCAGCGCCAGGGAACGTCACCTTCGAGGTAGACGCGAACTTGAAGTAACGGTTGGGGTTGCCGGCTTCGACGCATGCCTTGGCGATATCGAGCAGCTGATCCTGCTCGGCGACATCGTCGTAAAGGTGATGCACGGTATAGGCGTTGTCCCAGAAAATGCGGAAGTCTTCAGCAGCGCACTTCATCGAAGCAAGGCGACGAACCACCTCATCGGAATAGGTAACGCCACCAGGGTTGGAGTACTTGGGAACGCACCAAATGCCCTTGAACGCCGAATCGTTGGCAACCAGCTCTTCAACCGCATCCATATCGGGGCCTTCGTCGGTCATGGGAACGGTGACCATTTCGATGCCGAATGCCTCGGTGACGCCAAAGTGACGATCGTAGCCGGGAACGGGGCATACGAATTTCACCTTTTCCAGCTGGCTCCAAGGAGTGGAGCCCAAAGTGCCGAACACCCAGCAGCGCATGATGGTGTCGTACATGATGTTCAGGCTGGAATTGCCGAACACGATGGTGTTCTCCGCATCGTCGTCGAGCATGGAAGCCATGAGCTTCTTTGCCTCGGGCAAGCCATCAACTACGCCGTAGTTACGAACATCGGTGCCGTTTTCCGCTTTGCATTCGTCGGAAGAAGGCAAGATGTCGAGCATAGGCATGCTCAGATCAAGCTGATCGGTGCCCGGCTTGCCACGGGCCATATTCAAAGACAGGCCCTGAGCCTTATAGGTTTCGTATTCTTCGGTAAGTGCGGTTTTGAGCGTGTTCAGCTCTTCTTTTCCCATTTCCGCGTACGTGGGCATCGTGCTTCCTTCCATTTGTACTGCTTGACGCGCGCAACCTGCGCCCGCTACTCAACAATCGCTTTTAAGTATAGGCATTGCCCACGCCACCCGCAAAACAACGCCTTATATATAAGTTACGTTGCCATATGGCGGGTGGGCGGCAACTGCCCGCCCCCTAGTAGCATCTCATTTCGGAGATGGCGCAATCCTCGTATTTGTTTCCCTTGTAAACCGAATCGATGCGAAGGGTAAGCGATGAGGTGCTTGTTGCCGGGAACGTGATAGACTGGACCGCCCCATACGAATCCGAAAGCGTTACCTGTGCAACCACTTTCCCCGCATCGGAAACTACCGAAACTTGTTTCGGACGAGCATTCTTATAGTAGATATCCTCTGACTTGGCATAACCAGACGCCAATTCCACTTCGTATACCGTCATCTTCTCGCCCGAAGGGCTAGACATCTTCACGCTTTGGCCCGAGCCCGAGCCCGAAGCCCCCTCGACCCAAGCAGTGCTCAGCGCGCCATCATCTAGATTCGAAGCAACATACGTACCGTATTCGCTTGCGGGAAGCACTGAAGAGGCAGAATAAGCGGTTAAGGCACCCGACCCAGCATCGCCCCTGAACCCTTCAACCGTGGTTACCGAAACGCCGTTCGCAGAAGAGGAGCTGGTAGGTTCATGGTGGCTTGCAGGATCTGATTCGTGGACATCTGCCGCACCGGAAGAATTGCCCGAGGAATCGGATGCGTTCGATTGCTGTTGAGACGTCTGCCCCTGCCCACTCGAACTGCCGCCCCCATTCAACGAGGGAAGGAACAGGATCAGGCAAGCTACAACTACCGCCACAACCGCCAAGATGGCTACCGTAACGACCAAAGCCCTGTTCGAAGAGCCGTTTGGCGCCTCTGCCCTAGCCGGCGCATCGCTAACTTCCCTTTTCTCTTCTACTTGAGCTTGGGCAGGCGCGCTCGAATCGGAGGCAACCGCCTGGCTGGCGTCTTGGCCTACCTCCATACCGCAATTTGTGCAGAACTTCGAACCTTCTTCAAGTTTCGCGCCGCAATGGATGCAGTAACTCACAAAAGCACCCCCTCTACCGCCTTAACAACTTCACTGGGCGTTTCAACAAGCGCATTGGCGCCGTCCAACTCGCCTGGTTTGCCGAAGCCATATTCGCAGCCGATGAAGGGAATGCCCTCCTTTTCAGCAACCTCCAAATCATGGAAGCGATCGCCCACCATAATCTGAGGGTCAGCATGATGGCCTGCTACCTGCTGATATATTTGCCACTTCGGGATATCGGCGAAATCTTCGGCGCAATAATAGGCGTCGAACCATTTGTCCAGCCCGAACATTGCACGATGAACCTCGCAATAACGCGTGCGGCAATTGCTTAAAAACGCTAGCTCATAGCCTGAATCGCAGAGCTCGGTAAGCATATCGGGCACACCTTCGAACAAGCGCGCGCTACCTTGCTCGGTAAGGGAGTCCATCTCGTTGCCCACGATTTCTGCAGCCTTGCGCCAAACCGCCTCCGGAAGGTTGGGCGCAAACGTGGTCCACATGGCTTCGGTGGTCCATCCCAGCCATTGGCTTATCCAAACATCCGTGAATTCCCGCTCTGGCATATACCCCTCAGAGACCAACCAGGCATAGGCTTTGCGAAATGCAGGGCCGTAAATCGCCATGCTATCGTGAAGCGTTCCGTCAAAGTCGAAGAACACGGTGCCGGCCACCCCGGTTCCTCCCAGCGCCTTAACAGCGTTTTTCGCCCAAAGGGAATCTTTCAGCACAGCACGCCCAACGCCGACAAGATCAGCCTGGCCCTGCTCCAGTATGCGCTCAGCGCCTGCCGCAGTGCGCACGCCGCCGGTTACGATGACGGGAACGTCGACGGCCTCGCGAATTGCCGCAGAATCTTCGCCGAAGTACCCCTCTTCCTTCGAACCGTTGCCCCGATACCCGCAAATACCGCCCGAGACGTCGATCAAGTCGACACCCGCTCGCTCGAAAATCTTGCATGCCTCAACGGCATCCTCGCGCGTAGCGCCGCCCTCGGCGTAATCGCAAGCACCAAGGCGAAGCGCAACAAGATAATCCGGGCCTACCGCATCGCGAACAGCCTTGATAACCCGGCAATGCAGGCGGGTGCGCCCCTCGATGCTGTTTCCGGCATAAGCGTCGGCACGCTTGTTGGTTATGGGCGAGTAGAACTGGCTTAAGAGGTAGCCATGGGCCGAATGGATCTCCACACCATCGAAGCCCGCCTCCTTCGCACGCTTTGCAGCAGAAGCGAAATCGACAACCACTCCATCGATTTCTTCCTTCACCATGGCATGAGCCTGAACCGCTTCGCCCCTGGTAGTGGTATAAGGCATGGCGCTAGGCGCGGGGGCAGTTGCGCCCGGAACACCCAAGACGGAAATCGCCTTACCGCCCGCATGGTTGATCTGAGCGATTATTTTCGACCCATTGCGATGCACCACCGAAACAAGCTTCCGCAAACCAGGAACATCGTCATCGCACGAAAAGGATACTTGCCCCTTGCTCGCCTGCCCCTCTTCATTGATGTAGCTGTGCTCGGCAACCACTAAGCCGAAGTAACCGCCCTTCGTTTTCTCATCGTAGTAACGGCATAGGGCATCGCTCACCCTCCCCTGCTCGGCGGCCTTTTCCGTTGCCATCGGCGGCATTACCAGCCGGTTTCGCAACCGAACCTTACCTAAGGGAAGAGGACGAATCAGCTTTGACATAGCGGCTCCTTCATTGAAGCAACAGGATGCGTTTTGCTTACAGAATACCTTTTACAACCTGGCATAACGAAAAACGACCCCAACTCCAAAGGAGCGGGGCCGCCGTTTCGATAAGCTGTTACGCTTCAAGCGTTTTGATGAGGTTCACCATCTCGATGGCGCTGGTTGCGCAATCGAAGCCCTTGTTGCCGGCCTTCGTGCCAGCACGCTCGATTGCCTGTTCGATGTTATCGGTGGTCACCACGCCAAACAGCACCGGCACGCCCGTCTTCAAGCCAACCTGGGCAACGCCCTTGGCCGCTTCGTTGCACACCAGATCGTAATGGGAGGTCGCGCCGCGAATTACCGCGCCCAGGCAAATAACGGCATCGTATTTGCCCGACTCGGCCATCTTCTGCGCGATCAGCGGGATCTCGAAAGCGCCAGGAACCCAAGCCACGTCAACGTCTTCGCTCTTCACATCGTGACGAAGGAGGCCGTCCATCGCGCCTGAAATCAACTTCGAGGTAATGAACTCGTTGAACCTTGCGGCAACGATACCAACTTTGATTCCCTCAGATACGAGCTTTCCTTCAAGAGTATTCATAGGTGTTTCCTTTCGTATGCCTCATGAAAAGATGAGGCCGATTTGCTGGATTGACTAGTTTCTACCCAAAAGCGCTTTAAGCCTTTATTACTCTACGCCCTCGAGGATATGGCCCATCTTCTCCTTCTTGGTTTGCAGGTAGAAGCGGTCATGCTCGGTTGCCGGCATCTGAATCGGCACACGGTCGACGATCTCCAGGCCAAACTCGGAGAGCTGGTAGACCTTATCGGGGTTGTTGGTAAGAAGACGCATGGTTTTCACGCCCAAATCGCGCAGGATCTGCGCGCCGATGAAGTACTCGCGCTCATCGCCCTTGAAGCCCAATGCCAAGTTCGCTTCCAAGGTGTCCATGCCCTTATCCTGCAGCTCGTAGGCGCGCAGCTTGTTCACGAGGCCGATGCCGCGTCCTTCTTGGCGCATGTAGAGCACCACACCGCGGCCCTCTTCGTTTACCGCGCGCATGGCCGAAGCAAACTGCTCGCCGCAGTCGCAACGCAAGGAGCCAAACGCATCGCCGGTAAGGCATTCGGAATGCACGCGTACAAGCAGGTCCTCGCCATCGCCGATATCGCCCTTCACCAGCGCAACATGGTGCTCGCCGTTGAGCTTGTTGATGTACGCGTAGGCGCGGAAATCGCCATATTTGGTGGGCATCTTCGTGTTCGCAACGCGCTCGACCAGCTTGTCGTGCATCTTGCGATACTCCTGCAGCTCCTTAATGGAGATGAACTTCAGGCCCCATTCCTTGGCGAGCTCGATAAGCTCAGGAGTGCGCATCATCGTGCCATCATCGCGCATTACCTCGCAGCACAGACCGCATTCCTTCAACCCTGCCAGGCGCATCAGATCGACGGTGGCTTCGGTGTGGCCGTTGCGCTCCAAAACGCCATTCGGCTTGGCCATAAGCGGGAACATGTGGCCCGGACGGCGGAAATCCTCGGGGCGCGCACCGTCTTCGACGCACTTGCGCGCCGTAAGACCGCGTTCCTCGGCGGAAATGCCGGTAATGGTGTCAACGTGATCGATCGACACGGTGAATGCCGTTTCATGATTATCGGTGTTGGTGGTTACCATCTGCGGGAACATGAGCTTTCGGCACAGCTCGATGCTCATCGGCATGCAGATAAGGCCCTTCGCGTACTTCGCCATGAAGTTCACGTTTTCGGTGGTAGCGAACTCGGCAGCGCAGATGAAGTCACCCTCGTTCTCACGGTCGGGATCGTCGGTGCATAGAATCACCTTTCCCTGACGAAGGTCCTCCAAGGCCTCTTCGATAGTGTTGAATTGAAACATTGATATCCTCTCGTACCTTTGAACCGCAGCTCAAAGGAATGTTGTTTGGTTTGATGTGATGGCGCTAAAATCCGTTGCTCAGCAAGAACTCTTTGGTTATCCCGCTTGGTGCCAGCGCCGCACCAGCCTTCGCGTTCTGGGCATAGGGGCTAACGGCCGAAGCCGCTTCCTGAGCCGCGTTTCCCGCAAGCTCCGGGGAGCAGGCGAGCAAGCGCTCTACGTATTTGCCCACGCAGTCGTTCTCCAGGTTCACCACATCGCCCGCATGCTTGGTTGCCAAATTGGTCTGGGCACGCGTATGGGGGATGATGGAAACGCTGAAGCTTTCGGCGTCTACCTTCGCAACGGTGAGGCTGATGCCGTCGATGGCAATCGAGCCTTTTTCCACGATGAAGCGGAGAATCGAAGGTGCGCAGCCGATGCGGTACCACACCGCATTGTCGTCTTCCGCAATATCCCTTATGGTTCCCACGCCATCGATATGGCCCGAAACGATATGCCCGCCGAAGCGCCCGCCGGCCAACATGGCACGTTCCAGGTTCACGGGGCTGCCCGGTCGCAACGAGCCAAGGGAAGAGCGATTCAGCGTCTCGTGCATCACATCGGCGGAAAAGCCGTTGCGGGTGAAATCGGTTACGGTAAGACACACCCCGTTGGTTGCGATGCTGTCGCCCAGATGAACGTCTTCGAGCACCTTCGATGCCGAGATGGCGAGCACGCAGGAATGCGGCCCTTTGCGAATCGAGGCCACCTTGCCCACCTCTTCAACAATGCCTGTGAACATCTAGCGCACCTCGCACTCGATAAGCACATCGTTGCCAAGCTGCGTGATGTGCGGCTCGGACAGCTGGATAGCGTGCTTGGGAGCCTCAACGCCGAATCCGGCAACAGGCGAAGGAGCCTGGGCGCCTCCGAAGATCTTTGGGGCAATGTAGGCCTGAACCTTCGAGACTGCCTCGTAGGCCAAAACCGACCAGTTGATCTCGGCACCGCCTTCCACAATCACGCTGTCGATGCCCATCGACCCGAGTTTATCCATCAAGACCTCGATATCGATATGGCCCGCAGCCTCAGGAACCACGATGATGTCGCACTCCTGCTCGCGGTAAGGCATATGCTTTGCCAGGTCAGTTACCGATGTGGCGATGTACGTGGGAACCGCATAGGCGGTTTGCACGATCTGCGAGCCGAGCGGCGTGCGCAAATGGGTGTCGCACACGATGCGGATGGGGTTGCTCGGCTTCAATGTGAACTGCGAGGGCTTATCGGAGGGTTCATCCCCCTTGAGCTCTGCATCGGCATATGCCGCTTCATCTTCCTCGAGCTCCCTCTCGAGCAAATCCTCGAAATCGCCCTTCATGGAGCAGCCCGCCGCGATGCTAGTATCGTCGAAATCGCCAAGCCTGCAGGTTAGAAGGGGGTCGTCCTTGATTACGGTGTTGACCCCTACCATGATGGCGGCATTGCGCTGACGTCCCTCGTGGACGTGGCGGCGTGCCTCCGGGCCGGTTATCCACTTCGACTTGCCAGCCCTTGTCGCGATCTTCCCGTCAAGCGTCATGGCGTACTTCAGCGTGACATAGGGCTTGCCGGTTTTGATGAAATGGAAAAACGGCTTGTTAACCTCTTCGCATTCTTGAGCAAGCACGCCCTGCACAACCTCAATACCAGCCTGCTGGAGCTGGGCGACCCCTCCGCCGTTGACGCGGGGATTCGGATCGGCAGCGCCGACAACCACGCGCGCGACATCCGCTTCGATAAGAGCTTCGGTGCAAGGCGGAGTTTTGCCGGTATGGCAGCAGGGCTCAAGCGTCACATAGACAGTAGCGCCCTTCGGGCTTTCACCGCGGCGCGCGCAATCGGCAAGCGCCTGGCGCTCAGCGTGCAACTCACCGAAAGCAGGGTACCACCCCTCTCCGATGATGCGTCCCTCGCGAACAACTACCGCACCGACAAGCGGATTGGGATTTACCCAACCAGACCCGCGCAGTGCCAGCTCGAGCGCCCTTCGCATATATTCTTCGTCGTTCACGAATTAAGCCTCCTTTCTGTTCGTCCGCGAATACCAATCTTTATGGGTAGCGACGAACAGGAGGCATTGCATGAAAAAAGCCCTGGAACCATTTGATTCCAGGGCTTTCGACAATCAAAGCACCGCGCACATGCGCGCATCCGATTCATCGTCTTCTTCCATCCGGACTGTAACCGTTGGCCCTGGATTTTCACCAGATCAACCTTGCTCAGCAAGGGTCGCGGGCTTTGCTTTGCCTGTTTGAGGCTAAGCATTACCGCCAGTGAGGAATTGCACCTCGCCCTGAAGACTGTATTCAATTTCCAGCAGCTACTATAGCGCACTGGAGTGCTCCGTCAAGCAAAAAAGCCGCAGAACCTTCCGGTCCTGCGGCTTTCGGTAGTAAAACCTTTGCCTGCGGATGCAGACTACAGGTCCTTGGAGCCCTCTACGCGGCCTTCCAGATACTTCCAGTAATCATCCACATCCTGCTGAATCTCTTCGAGGAGAGCTTCGTTGCCAGGCTTGAACAGGTGCTTAAAGCGACCCTGGGGCTTCAAGAAGTCCTTAACAGGGATAAGGTTTTTGTCGCGAACCGGAGTGAGCTTCCATTTGCCGTTTTCCACCTCGAACAGCGGCCAGAACTTGGAGTTTACCGCCATGCGGCAAATCTCGGCGGTCATGCTGGAGTCGATACGCCAGCCACGGGGGCACGGAGCCATGATGTTCAAGAACGCCGGACCGTCAACCGCGATAGCCTTTTCGGCCTTGCTTACCAAATCGCGCCAGTTGCCAACCGTTGCCTGAGCAACATAGGGAACGCCGTGAGCAGCCATAATGGAGGTAAGGTCCTTGCGCTTTTGAGGCTTGCCCTGCTGAACCTTGCCAACCTCGGAAGTGGTTGCCCATGCGCCCTTAGGCGTTGCGGAAGAGCGCTGGATGCCCGTGTTCATGTACGCGCCGTTGTCGTAGCACACATACACGATATCGTGGCCGCGCTCCATTGCGCCGGAAAGCGACTGCAGGCCGATGTCGTAGGTGCCGCCGTCGCCGCCGAATGCGACGAACTTGATCTTCTTGTCGGCAGGGATCTTGCCTGCACGCTGAAGGCCCTTGTATGCCGCCTCAACGCCGGAAATGGTTGCGCCTGCATTGGCGAACGCATTGTGGATGAACGGAACGCCCCAGGCGTTATCGGGGTAAATAGAAGTAGATACCTCAAGGCAGCCCGTTGCAGAACAGCACACCACATCGTAATCGTTGCGTCCCATAAGGACCTGGCGCACCGCCATGGATGCACCGCAGCCGCCGCACAGGCGATGGCCTGGAGCCAAATCGTCGGGGCGGGCAGAAAGTTGCTTGATATTAGCCATTTAAGTGCCCCTTACTCTTCGATACCGAGATACTTGATGGAACCGTCACCAACGCCGTTTGCACGCTGCTCAAGATCGGCGAATACCTGATCCATCTGATCGAGCGTGATGTCGGCGCCACCGAGGCCAACCACGTAATCGCTTACCAGCGTCTGCATGCCTGCAGCCTGGAAGGCAGAGCGAACCTCAAGAGCAAGCGGAGCATGGGGAGAACCGAAGGAATCGGAGCGATCCAGCACGGCAACCGCCTTGGCGTTCTTGCAAGCCTCGGCAATCTGCTTTGCGGGGAACGGACGGAAGATGCGAGGACGGACAACTCCGACCTTCTTGCCCTGCTCGCGCAGCTTGCGTGCCTGGAAGCGGGCGTTGCCTGCGCAAGAGCCCAGCACAACGATCAGGTAGTCTGCGTCCTCAGCGCCCCAAGCGTCCACCAGCTCGAAGGGGCGGCCCGTGATCTCCGCCCATTCCTTGCCATGACGTTCGAATGCCTCCATGGCGTTGTCGAGGGCATGGCGCTCGGTGAGCTTGTACTTCATGTAGCCGTTGCCCAGCGTTGCGAACATACCCTGGCCAACAGGATTGTCGGTGTCAAGAAGCGGGTACTTCGGCTGGTAATCGCCAACGAAGTCCTTTACCACCTGGTCTTCCTCTTTAACGCAGCAATCCATCGCATGCGTGGTTACGAAGCCGTCGAGCGTCGTGAGCACAGGAAGCAGAACGTTGGGATCTTCGGCAACCTTGAAGGCAACGATCGTGTTGTCGTAAGCCTCTTGGGCGGTTTCGGCGAACATCATGCCCCACCCGCAGTCGCGAGCGCTCATGATATCGGAATGGTCGCCGTGGATGTTGATAGGAGCGGAAAGCGCACGGTTTGCGTTTGCCATAACGATGGGGCAACGCATGCCGGCGGCGATATGAAGCTCCTCCCACATGTAAGCCAAGCCCTGGGAGCTGGTTGCCGTTGCCACGCGAGCGCCTGCTGCAGATGCGCCGATGCAAGCGGAAAGCGCAGAATGCTCAGATTCGGTGGGGACGTACTCGGTGGTGACCTTGCCATCGGCAACGAACTTCGCATAGCCCTCAACGATGGTGGTCTGCGGGGTAATGGGGTATGCCGCCATTACATCAGGGTTAACCTGACGGAAGGCATCGGCAACCATCTGATTGCCGGTAGCGGAGAACATCTTCTTTTCTTCGGCCATGATTACTCCCCTTTCTCTTCCTGAGCCTGGGCCTCGGCTTCGGGAATGAGCTCAAGAGCGCCAAACTTGCATTCCTGAACGCATACGCCGCAGCCCTTGCAATGGAACAGGTCGATGCCCGTCATTGCGCCATCCTTAACCTCGATGGAAGAGTCTGGGCAGTACACCCAGCACAGCATGCAGTTGGAGCACTTCTCGGAATCCCAGATGGGACGATTGGAGCGCCAGCCACCGGTGTAGCAGTTGACGGACGTGCCGCCTTCAGGGCAAACATAGCCCGTGGGGAAATCGGAAGGCTTCCACTCATCGTAGTTGGAGCCGTCGAATTCGTACTTAGACATTATTCCTGCACCTCCTGGAAAGCGCGCTCTACGGAGGCGAGGTTTGCGTCGATCATTTCCTGAGAGAACTTCTTGCCAAAGGTGATAACCAGGCGTTCCTTTACCTTTTCAAGCGGGAAGAGCCCCGTGATCTTGGCCAATGCGCCTACGATAGGCGTGTTGGGCATGTCCTTCTTGATGGTTGCCATTGCAATGCCAGACGCATCGACGACAGCCACGCGCATACCTGCAGGGGCACCAACGGCAGCACGGGCTTCTTCTGCCGTCATAGTGGTGTTGAAGAGAAGGATGCCGTCCTCGTGCATGCCTTCCATAACGTCGGTGGAATCCAGCAGGGTATCGTCCATGATGATGACGATATCGGGATTCTGGATGTTGTTGTGAACTTCAATAGGATCACTTGAAACACGCGTATACGCCTTCAGGGGTGCTCCGGTGCGCTCCGGGCCATATTCGGGCATAGCCTGGATGTAGTTGCCTTGCAGCAGCGCCGTGTCCGCGACAAGCTTCGCCGCCGTAACCGCGCCTTGGCCAGCACGTGCATGCCAGCGGATTTCGGTCAACTGTGACATACCTCTCCTCTCGCTTAAGGTTTGCTTTAAGAAAGCTCCTTAATTGTACTGACCGTCAGATTTTGACCCTTGGGGGTTTCCGAACGTGTTAGGTATGGCTCGGTAGACGGAAAAGGCGCGATGTCACTGGTTGAGTTGGCGGGGCGAACGGTAGATTTAACTTGTTCGAAAATTTCCTGAAGTTGTGGAGCGGTAAGAAAAATCGGCCCCATCGCGTTGCTGCGCTAAACAGCGAGCGGCCCTCTGATAAATTCAAATAAAGGGAAGGCGGTGCCAGACGAGCTATGCCCGTCAAACCAGCCTGCAGCATCATATGAATCATCAGAGGGCCGCGTAACGTCGTTGCGTTTCAATGTGCAGTGCGCCGCTCGGAGAACAGCGCAACGGCTAGGTCCAGAATTCGACCATTTCTATTAGGTCTTGGTATGCCCATGAGTACACATCGGAGTACCATCCCGTTTCGGGGATGAAGCAGACCAAGGTCGAATAGAGCAAGCTCACAAACACCAGTACGCCTAGCACACGAAGGAACAAACGATGCGTCAAGGCCTTGGGCACCACCGAGCTTCCTACCTTCAACTCCGCTCCACGCTCATCTTCTTCCCCGCTAGGAGCCAAGGCATCGTTGGCGATAAAGCAAAGCAGGATAGCCGGGATCAGCATCAAAATGCTGTAATCAGCCGTGTAGCGCTGCAAGATGCCCGCCATTTGCGCGTCCAAGCATGCAACGATCAAGCCCGATACCAACATGGTGATAACAACGCTGGCAACTGTATGGGTCGAGCGTTCCTTGATTCGGTAGGAAAGAATGGGCTTGGCGAATGCGATAACCCACAGTACCGGCAAGCACACCAAAATGCCGCCGAACGTTACCTCCTTGATGGTTTGCCCCAAATACGTGGTATCGAACGTGGTGGGCTGCAGCCAAGGGAACACCCCGGTAGTGGTGGGAGTTTGGAGGAAGTACGCAAACAGCGCCGGCAGCAAACGCCCGGCGTTCATCCCACGCTGAGTCATATCGTTAACGGTAAGGTTGTAATTCGCGCCAAAGTCGAAGAACGACCCGAATCGTGCACGGTTATACAGCATGATTCCGGCGGCAACCGCAAAGTAAGGGGCCAGCAAGCAGGCAAACTCCTTTGCGCCCTTCTTTGAGAACAAGTGCTTTTCAGTAATGAACTTTCGCCAAAACAAGGGGAATGCCAAAAGGGAGAAGATCAGGAACTGCGGACGACAGGCAACAACCAACGCCATGCAAAGTGAGCCTGCAAGATACCATCCAGCAGCCTTTTCGGTTGACCTTCCGTGGAGCCAAAAATACAGGCCCCATACCGTGAACGCCAAAGCCATGGCGATAGGCAGCGAGTAGAACGTGGGGAACTTCGCAAGATACAGCATTCCCGAACAAGCCACCAAAGGCATCTGCAGCAAGAGGAACAGCCCGAGGCTCACCCGTTTGAAATGATGACGAGCGAATCGATCCATCAACGCCGTGATACCCAATATGAACAGTACGCAGGCGATAAGCACGCCTATTGCAGTAGGGAAGCTCGAACCGGTAAGCAAGTAAAAAGGCAAGTAGAACAACAGTACCGGCAAAACGCCGAAGTACACATAGTAATGCCCCTCGTAGTACGCCACATCAAACAGGTACGACTCCCCCGTTTGCTTCTGAAGCTCATCACGGGCGCCCTTGTCGTAGGGATTGTCCATATCAACAAGCCACTCAGGGGGCTCGATCTCAAGATAGAGCTGACCATCGGTCATCGCCTTTGCGAGCTCGGCATACTGCTGCGCGTTTTCGCCGCCCACCTTGTAGGTGTTCACGATGCTATGGCCATCCCACGACCCAGAATTGTAGTTTGCCGTTGCAATGCCAACTTGATTTGAGCCCATGAGCAAATACGCCGTGAGGAAGAACACCTCGCAAGCCGTTGCCAGCACTATGCATGCGCGCGAAAAACGAGGATGCTCCTTTACCTGGCAACGGTAGATGCTCGAGCCAGGACGGAAGACGTACAAGAGAAGCAGAATCACGAAGACGAGGAAAAAGCGAAGATTATTGAACTCGAACGGTTGCGGCTCATTGATAACCACCGAGTTGAGCACAACAGGATAGCTTGCATCGTCGCTCACTATTTCTATGCGCAGGTTATGGATCGAACCGGAGCTTTCAAGGTACAGATATTGGCTTTGCTCGCTGTATGTAGAAACATCAACCTCAGGTACGCCGAACGTGTATTCGGTGGTAGAGAAGTAGGTCTCATGCGCATCGTCGGTGAAGCTGATTTGCACTTTTAGGTTTTGCGCAGGTTGAGAGTTGTCAAAATCAAGGTGGATGTTATGAACCACCTTGTTCAAATCGTAGAAATCGACTGCAGTGTTTGACTCCGTGAACTTATATTGCTCGCTATGCCCCAAGCCAAATTCGGTGGTTCCCGTCTCATTGGAATCAAGGGTAATACGGTCGGCAAGATTCACCGAGTCATAGCCAGCTGAGCGGAAATAGTTCATGTTGAACACGATGGTCTCCAGCAAAAAGGCAACTACCGCCACAGCCAGAACCCTGCTTAGCACATGTTTGATTTGGCCTTTGTGCGTCTTGCAAAGGTCGATGCATTCAAATGCAATGTCTTCAATCGGTCTCATAGTTTGCCATTCTACAAGATATGAACCCGCTCACGGATAAGGCAGCTGCTTTTGCCTTGTTAGACGCAATAAAAAAATCCCCGCATCAGATGATGCGGGGATTGAAATGCAAAAAAAGATTAACTACAGGCCAAGCTCAGATACGATTGCGTCAAACACAACCTGAGGATCGCGATCGCCGTCGATTTCCTTCAGCAGATCGCAGCCACGATAGTAATCGATCAAGGGAGCAGTGGAGTTCTCGTATACATCGAGACGATTGCGGACGGTTGCCTCATTGTCGTCATCGCGCTGATACATTTCACCATTGCACTTGGGGCATGCTGCATCTGCCTCGGTGCCAATGTAACCGCACTCACGGCACATGCGACGGGAAGTAAGGCGCTTAACGATTACTTCCTTCTTCACGTCAACCAAAAGAGCAGCATCAAGAGGACGCTCGAGAGCAGAGAGCTCAGAATCAAGCGCAACAGCCTGCATAGAGGTGCGAGGGAAGCCATCAAGAATGAAGCCGTTGGCGGTATCGGCATCCTGCAGACGCTCCTTAACGAGGCCGATAACAACCTCATCAGGAACCAAGTCGCCAGCGTCCATGTACTTCTTGGCTTCAAGACCAAGAGGGGTCTGGTTCTTAACAGCGGCGCGAAGCATATCACCCGTGGAGATATGGGCAAAACCATACTTCTCTACCAGCTTTGCAGCCTGAGTGCCCTTACCAGCGCCCGGTGCGCCCAGCAAAACGATATTCATTGAAATGTTCCTTTCGTAACACGATAGAAATCGATCAACTTATTTTAGCAAATAGGAGCGCAATAAACCAAAGTGCCCACGAGCAAAAAGAAAAGGCGGCTCGAGGCCGCCTTTTCTTTACTTGAAGAATCCGTCGTAGTTGTACATCTTCAACTGCGACTCAATCTTGTTCATGGTGTCAAGAGCAACACCGATCATGATGAGGATCGAGGTACCGCCAAACGCTTGAATCAACGAATTGTTCGTGAAGAAGAACAGAATCGAAGGCACAACCGCAATAGCTGCAATAAAGATCGCGCCGGGAAGCGTAACCCTGTGCAAAACATCCTTGATGTACTGCACCGTGTTCTGACCCGGACGGATACCAGGAATGAATCCACCCTGACGCTGAAGGTTTTCCGCTGTATCTTCAGGATTGAAAACAATCGACGTGTAGAAGTAAGCGAAGAACACGATCAGCAACGCGGTAAGGATCCAGTTCACCCAACCTGCCGAAATCGCATTGGCCACCATAGTAAGCCAATCAACGTTGAACAAAGCGGCAATCTGGGCCGGGAAATAGATCAAGCAGCTTGCGAAGATGATGGGAATAACACCTGCAGCATTGATTTTGATGGGCAAGTAAGAGCTCTGACCGCCCATAACCCTGCGGCCCTGAACACGCTTAGCGTAGCTGATCGGGATACGACGCTGCGCACGTTCGATGAAGATGATTGCCGGGATGCAAAGCAGCACAACAACCAGAATAAGAACGGTGACAGCGATGCCCATGCCCATGTCTGCGTTCAGGTTGATCGACGAGAAGATCGCCGAGGGAACAGAAGAGATGATGGACACGAAGATGATCAGCGACATGCCGTTGCCAACACCATGCTGAGTAATGAGCTCGCCCATCCACATGATCAAGGCCGTGCCAACGACAAGCGTGAACACAACCAGGATATCGGTGACGATCTCAGGAACAGCGGTGCTGAAAACAACACCATAGGCCTCGGACTTGAAAAGGAAGAGATAGCCGATAGCGTTGATCAGGCCCAGACCCAACGTAAGATAACGCGTAACCTGAGTGATGCGACGCCTACCCGTTTCGCCCTCTTTAGCCCAGCGGCCAACGGCAGGGATAACGCCCTGCATCAGCTGCATGATGATGGATGCAGTGATGTAAGGCATGATGCCCAGTGCAAATACCGAGAAGTTCGACAAAGCACCGCCGGTGAAAAGGTCGAGCATAACCATCGAAACGCCCTGCTGAGAGAACGAATCGGCAAATGCCTGGAATGGAATGCCCGGTACCGGCAGGTAAGCGCCGAATCGGTAAAGCACCAAGATGCCAAGAGTGAACAGGATCTTCTTCCTGAGCTCCGGTACCTTGAACGCCTGTACGAGGGAACTTAGCAAGGCTCTTCGACCTTTCCGCCAGCAGCCTCGATCTTAGCCTTTGCGGAAGCGGAAACCTTGTCTACCTTTACGGTTACAGCCTTGGTGATTTCGCCGTCGCCCAGAACCTTAACCAGGTCGGTGGAATGCTTGATGATGCCCTTGGCAACCAGGGAATCGCCGTCTACCACTTCGCCAGCCTCATACTTTTCCTCGATACGGCTTACGTTAACGGGGAGGTACTCGACATGGTTGATGTTACGGAAGCCAGGCAGCTTAGGAAGACGACGTGCCAGAGGAGTCTGACCGCCTTCGAAGCCGTTGCCCTTGCCGCCGCCAGAACGGGACTTCTGACCGTTCAGACCACGACCGGAGGTCTTACCGGTGCCAGATGCGGGACCGCGACCTACGCGCTTACGGTTGCGACGAGAACCCTCAGCGGGCTTCAGATCCTTAAGTTCCATGTTTTCTTTTCTCCTTTTTCGCTATCTCTACCTCACCTATTGAGGAAGAGGTCGGCAGCTCGCCGCCGACGAACTTACAAACTCGTCCATTATGCCATAAAGCAGGACTCTACAAGTTAAAACAAATGAACGCACATAAAGCCCAATAACAAAAATGGACGATTCGATGCATTGGATGAGGCAGCGAGAGCCAGCGAGATGCCTCAGATCGCCGCGAAAGCAACCGCCAGGCGGACTTTGCCCGTCAAGGTTGCTTGGAGCGGCAAGACGAGGTGCCTCGCTGGCTCGCAGCTTCAACAAAAAAGCCCGTTCGTCAGAACGGGCTTTTAATTTAAATCTCTTCTACCTCAACGAGGTGCTGAACCTTGAAGATCATGCCACGGACGCCAGGATTGTCTACCTGCTCAACCGTACGGCCGATCTTGCCAAGACCAAGAGCCTTCAGGGTGCGACCCTGATCGTACTTATAGCCGATGGAGCTCTTTACCTGGGTGATGCGCAGCTTCTTTGCGTCAGCCATTTCTAGTTCTCCTTCCAGCCGTAGATCTTAGCAACAGAAACACCGCGGCGAGCAGAAACTGCCTCGGGGCTCTGCATTTCCTTCAGGCCTTCAGCAACAGCCTTAACGATGTTAAGAACATTGTCGGTGCCGAGGGACTTAGCGAAAACATCCTTTACACCAGCGAGCTCCAGAACGGCACGAGCAGCGCCGCCTGCGATAACGCCGGTACCAGGAGTAGCGGGCTTAAGGAGAACGCGACCAGCGCCATACTCACCGACGATGTCGTGAGGAAGTGTACCAGCCTCGGTCAGAGGAATGGAGAACATGTTCTTCTTCGCATCCTCTACGCCCTTCTTGATGGCGGTGGGAACTTCCTGGGACTTGCCCATACCGATGCCCACGCGGCCCTTGCCGTCGCCAACAACTACCAGAGCGGTAAGTGCGAAACGACGACCACCCTTGACAACCTTGGAGACGCGATTGATATAGACGACACGTTCCTGAAGTTCGGGAACGCCTGCCTGGTTTTCTTGCTTACGAGCCATAGACCTTAAACCCTCTCTTAGAACTTCAGGCCTGCTTCGCGGGCACCATCGGCAACTGCCTTGATGCGACCGTGATACAGATTGCCACCGCGGTCGAATACGACCTCGGTAACACCGTTTTCCTGTGCTTTCTTACCGATGATCTGACCGAGAGCAGCAGCGCCTTCTACCGTAGCACCGCTCTTCTCGGTTGCCTTGAACTCGGGACCGAGGGTGGAAACACCACAAATGGTCTTACCGGCAACGTCGTCGATAACCTGAGCATACATGTTCGAGTTAGAACGCGTAATGCACAAACGCGGACGGGCAGCCGTACCAGAGATCTTGCCACGAACACGAGTGTGACGACGGCGCAGCCCAGCCTGTTTCTTTTGAAGCTTCTTCATAAGTAGATTCCCTTCAATACTTCGCTACTGAGCTACTACTCAGACTTTGCGGCCTTGCCGAGCTTACGACGGACATACTCGCCCTCATAGCGAATACCCTTGCCCTTGTAAGGCTCAGGCTTACGCCATGCGCGGATGTCGGCAGCAACCTGGCCGACCTGTTCCTTGCTGATGCCCTTAACGATGATCTCGGTCTGGCTAGGAACTTCGAAGGTAATGTTCTTAGGAGCCTTAACGATAACCGGATGAGAGTAACCGAGCTGAATCTCCAGATCGGAACCCTTGAGTGCGGCACGATAGCCAACGCCTACGAGCTCGAGCTTCTTGGAGTAACCGTCATGAACGCCCTCTACCATGTTGTGGATAAGGGTACGCGTAAGGCCATGAAGGCTCTTTGCCTGACGAGAGTCGTCGGGGCGCTCTACGATAACTTCTTCGCCCTCAACCTTGATGGACATCATGGGGTTGAATTCGCGAACAAGCTCGCCCTTGCTGCCCTTTACAGTAACAACGTGGCCGTCAACCTTAACCTCAACGCCAGAAGGAATAGCAACAGGGATCTTACCAATACGAGACATTTGTGCTCCTTCCTTCCTACCAGATGTACGCCATGACTTCGCCGCCGACGCCTTCCTTGCGTGCGTCGCGGTCGGTCATAACGCCCTTGCTCGTCGAAATAACAGCGGTACCAAGACCACCGAGAACGCGAGGAAGCTCGTCCTTGCCAGCATAGATGCGCAGACCAGGCTTGGAGATGCGCTTGATGCCACGGATAGTGCGAGCCTTCTTCTCACCGTACTTGAGGGTGATGGTCAGAACGTCGCGGGGCTGAGCCGGCTCGATTTCGAAGCCGTTGATGTAGCCCTCTTCCTGCATGATGCGGGCGATTTCGACAAGCTTCTTGCTGGACGGCATGGAAACCGTCTGCTTGCCAGCAGAGTTAGCGTTACGCACGCGCGTAAGCATATCTGCAATGGGATCGTTCATGCTCATTGTTGTGTTTCTCCTTTGTTCATGATGAGCCGAAAAGCCGGTTCGCATGCACCCATGATGCACACGCCTTGACTAACGGCACTCAACAACGTGACTGGGTTAGTAAGGTTCCTACCAGGAAGCCTTGGTCACGCCGGGCAGTTCGCCTTTGTTAGCGAGCTCGCGAAGGCAGACGCGGCACAGACCGAACTTGCGGTAGTACGCACGGGGGCGACCACAGCGCGTGCAACGGTTGTGCTGGCGCGTCGAGAACTTCGGCTCTCGCTTGGACTTGGCGATCATCGATTTCTTAGCCATTCAAAATCCTTCTTTCCTATAACCAATTCTCGAAACGAGAAGTTAGTTTTCCTTTTTGAACGGGAAGCCCATGGCATCCATAAGTGCCTTGGCGCCTTCATTGTTTTCGGCCGTGGTTACGAACGTGATGTCCATACCACGAGTGCGATCGATCTTGTCGTACTCGATCTCGGGGAAGATAAGCTGCTCGGTGAGGCCCATGGTGTAGTTGCCTCGACCGTCGAAGCTGTTGGGGTTGCAGCCGCGGAAGTCACGAACGCGAGGAAGCGCAGTAGACATCAGGCGGTCAAAGAACTCCCACATACGGTCGCCACGAAGGGTAACCTTGCAACCAATTGCCTGGCCCTCACGCAGATGGAAGCCTGCAATGGACTTCTTAGCGCGGGTAACCATAGGCTGCTGACCGGTGATGGTGCGGAGGTCAGCGATAGCGCCATCAAGAAGCTTCTTGTCGCCAGCAGCGCGGCCTACACCCATGTTGATAACGATCTTCTCAAGACGAGGGATCTGGTTAACGTTGGTGAGACCAAGCTCCTTGTAAAGCTGGTCGCGTACTTCGTTTACATACTTTTCCTTCAGACGAGGAGTAGCCATTGTCCTAAAAAACCTTTCTCGATGAATTAAACGCAAGATTTCCGACCTTGCGTCCCCCGCATTACGCGGGGGTCATAAAAGCACGGCTAAATATTTTAGTCGATATCAGCGCCACATTTCTTGCAAACGCGAACTTTTTTACCATCTTCACGTTTGATGCTGACGCGCGTAGCCTCCTTGCAGGAGGGGCAGATCAGCATAACGTTGGAGACATGGATAGGTGCCTCTACCGTAGCAATGCCACCTTCAGGGTTTGCCTGAGTCGGGCGCATTGCCTTCTTCATCATGTTGACCTTTTCAACGGTGACGCGCTGAGTCGAGGGCTTGGAAGCGATTACGATGCCTTCAGCACCCTTATCCTTACCAGCAAGAACCTTGACCTTGTCACCCTTTTTGATGTTCATCTTTGCCATCGATGTTCCTCCTACAGCGTTTCCGGTGCCAGGGACACGATCTTCATGTACTTCTTGTCACGAAGTTCGCGTGCAACAGGACCGAAGATACGCGTACCGCGGGGAGCGCCGTTGTTGTCGATCAGAACGCAAGCATTCTGGTCGAACTTAATATAGCTGCCGTCGTTACGACGAACTTCCTTCTTAACGCGCACCACGACACAGCGGACGACTTCGCCCTTCTTAACGTTGCCGTTGGGCATTGCTTCCTTGACGCTGCAAACGATGACATCGCCCAGGCCCGCGTAACGGCGCTTGGAGCCGCCCAGGACCTTGATGCACTGCACCTTGCGTGCGCCGGAGTTGTCAGCAACGGCGAGCATGCTCTGCATTTGAATCATGTGCTTATCCCTTTCGATGCTTCTAAGTAAGCAAGTGCCTACTTAGCCTTCTCAACGATGTCGAGAAGGCGCCAGCGCTTCATCTTAGAAAGCGGGCGGGTTTCCATAATCGTTACGGTATCGCCTACACCAGCTTCGTTGTTCTCGTCGTGAGCGTGAAGCTTCTTGGTGGAGTTAACCATCTTGCCATAAACAGGATGGGGCTTGCGCTCGTGGATTTGCACGACGCAGGTCTTGTCGCCGGAGATGCTTACTACAACACCCTGGCGAACCTTACGAGAGTTACGTTCTTCACTCATCTTGTTCAAACCTTCCTAGCTGCACCCTAAGCCTGAGCGGCCTTGAGTTCACGGTCGCGCATCTCGGTCTGGATGCGGGCGATGTCCTTCTTGACCTGCTTGATGCGAGCGGTGTTGTCGAGCTGGCCGGTAGCCATCTGGAAGCGCAGGTTGAAGAGCTCTGCACGAGCCTCCTTCAGCTTAGCCTGCAGATCTTCACCCGAAAGTTTCTGGATCTCTGCTGCTTTCATTTACTCCTGCCCTTCTGCCTCACGCTTTACGATCTTGCACTTGATGGGCAACTTGTCGATAGCCAGACGGAGAGCATCCTTTGCGGTTTCTTCGTCAACGCCATCGATCTCGAACATGATGCGGCCGGGCTTTACTACAGCTACCCAACCCTCAGGGTTACCCTTACCCTTACCCATTCGAGTTTCAGCAGGCTTCTGCGTGATGGGCTTGTCAGGGAAGATCGTGATCCAAACATTACCAGTACGGTTCATGCGACGAGTCATTGCGATACGTGCAGCCTCGATCTGGCGGTTGGTGATCCAATGACGGTCCAGGGCCTGAATGCCCCAAGTGCCGTGGTTCAGAGTGGTGCCACCCTTGGCATTACCCTTCATAGAACCACGCTGCACCTTACGATGCTTAACGCGCTTAGGTACCAACATTACTTATCACCCCTATCGTTATTGCGGCGACGGGAACGGTTAGGACGGGAAGAGCCCTCGAGTGCGGGCTGCGGAGCCTTCTGGCCCGGCAGAACTTCACCGTGGTACACCCAAACCTGAACACCGATGGAACCCATGGTGGTTGCTGCGGTGGCGAAGCCGTAGTCGATCTTCGCGCGGAGGGTGTGCAGCGGCACGCGACCTTCGCGATACCACTCGCGGCGGCTCATCTCAGCGCCACCCAAGCGGCCTGCGCACTGGATACGGATGCCCTTTGCGCCGCTCTTGCGAGCAGACTGAACTGCCTTGCGCATTGCGCGACGGAATGCAACACGGTTCTCGAGCTGCTCAGCAACGGACTGAGCGATGAGGCTTGCGTCGAGCTCAGGACGCTTAACCTCTACAACCTCAACGGAAACCGGGCCGTTGGCGATCTGGTTGAGCTTCTTGCGAAGTGCGTCAACCTCTGCGCCCTTCTTGCCGATTACTACGCCGGGGCGAGACGTGGTGATGATGACCTTGATCTTGTCGCCAGCACGCTCGATCTCCACACGGGAGACAGCTGCATGGGCGAGCTGCTTGTCAAGGTAAGAACGAATAGCGAGGTCGTTCTCAAGGTTCTTCGCATAGTCCTTGTCGGAATACCAGCGGCTACGCCAATCCTCGGTTACGCCGAGACGGAAACCGGTGGGGCTTACTTTCTGACCCATACTATGCCTCCTCTCGGGTTGCTACGATGACGGTGATGTGGCTGGTGCGCTTGCGAATGCGAGCAGCGGAGCCCTTTGCGCGAGGACGGATACGCTTCAGCGTGGGGCCCTCGTCAGCGAAGCATGCCTTAACCACGAGGTTCTCGGGGTTAGCAGCACCCTTCTGTGCAGCGTTTGCCACTGCGGAGTTCAGGGTCTTCTCTACAACCTCAGCAACTGCGCGATTGGTGAAGCGGAGGGTTTCCTGAGCGGCAACAACGTTCTTGCCGCGAATCTGGTCGAGTACGATACGCGCCTTGCGGGGCGAAACGCGTACGTAGCGAGCGATTGCTTTAGCTTCCATGTTTCACCCTTTCCTTACTTGTCGTGGCCGCGGAAGGTACGAGAAGGTGCGAACTCGCCCAGCTTGTGGCCAACCATGGATTCCGTAACGTAAACCGGCACGTGCTTGCGACCATCATGCACAGCGATGGTATGACCAACCATCTCGGGGAAGATGGTGGAAGAACGCGACCACGTCTTGATGACCTTCTTGTCGCCAGCTTCGTTCATCGCAATAACGCGATCGAGAAGGCGAGGCTCCACGAAGGGACCTTTTTTCAAACTTCTGCTCAATGTTTCTCCTTATGCGATCGGGCGCTACTTCTTGCGACGGCGGATGATCAGGCGGCTCGAAGCCTTCTTGGGGTTGCGAGTGCGATGACCCTTGGTAGACACGCCCCACGGAGTAACAGGATGACGACCAGAAGACTTGTTCTTGCCTTCGCCACCACCATGAGGATGGTCGACAGGGTTCATAACGGTACCGCGAACGCTGGGGCGGATACCCATCCAGCGGCTGCGGCCAGCCTTGCCGATCTTGATGTTGCCGTGCTCGGCATTGCCAACTTCGCCAACGGTTGCGCGGCAGGTCAAGAGAACGCGGCGCATTTCGGAAGAAGGCATGCGCAGGATTGCATACTTGCCTTCCTTGCCCATCAGCTGGATGCTGGTGCCTGCGGAACGAGCGATTGCTGCACCGCGGCCGGGCTGGAGCTCAACTGCATGGATGAGCGTACCAACGGGGATAGCGGACAGGGGCAAAGCGTTGCCGGGCTTGATGTCTGCATCGGCGCCGGAGATTACCGTTTCGCCAACCTTGAGGCCCTTGGGCTGAAGGATGTAGCGCTTTTCGCCGTCTGCATAGTGCAGAAGAGCGATGCGGGCGCTGCGGTTGGGGTCGTACTCGATCGTGGCAACCTTGGCGGGGATACCGTCCTTGTTGCGCTTGAAGTCGATGATGCGGTAACGACGCTTGTTGCCGCCACCCTGATGACGCGTAGTGATACGGCCATTGTTGTTGCGGCCAGCCTTCTTGGGCAGGGGCGCCAACAGGGACTTCTCGGGCTTGGTGCTGGTGATGTCAGCAAAGTCCGAGACAGTCTGGAAGCGGCGTCCAGGGCTCGTGGGCTTGAACTGTTTTACTCCCATTTTCTTCCTTTCTACGGGCTCGAACTGGAGGTTCGGGCCCTTGGTCTTATGTGGACTCCATCACCGCCATGGGGGCCTTTGGGAGACAGCCCTCGGCGATTCCGAGTTTCCACGCGTCCGGGCGTATCCATCAACAGCCAGACGCAACCGAAAAGTATACTGATTGCCTATGTAATGCGCAAGGGATAATGAATTTGATGGCAAGATTCGCAAAAGATTCACAACTCGCCTTATTTTGAGCCGATTTCGGCGGTGAATGGTTGGATGCGCGGCTATTCAGCTGCTCATCAAAGCTTGTAGGAGCACGGCGCTCGCTCAGAGACACGCCGATCGCCGCTGACCGCATTTTACGGTCTTCCCTGCCCGATCGCACCGATGACTTGCACCTTGCAGGCGAACCCTATCCCTCTTCTTTGTCGTAATGATTGCGAAGCGGCTTATCAAGCTCTCGGGAAAGCTGCGGCAGAAGGCGCGCAAAGGTCTCCTCGCGCTTTGCCTTCTTCAACTCGCATTCCCAGACAACATGGACCTTCCAGCCGTCCGCGATAAGCGCCGCTTCGTTTTGCGCATCGCGTTCCTGATTGCGGTTGAACTTCGCCACCCAATACTCAGTGTTCTTCTTCGGCAGGGAAAGCTTGCAGTGCGGGCAGCGATGCCAATAGCAGCCGTGGATGAACAGCGCAACCTTCTTGCCCGGCCACGCCACATCGGGGTGCCCAGGCGCCTTCCACTGCAAGCGGTAGCCGCCCAAGCCCGCTTCGCGCAGGCGTTGGCGTACCAGCAATTCAGGCTTGGTGTCTTTGCGCTTGTTGCCCTGCATTGATTTGTGCACGGCATAGCTTGAGGCATCGGGAGCAGGAATGCGCACGTGGGCGTATTCGATTTCACCGTGGGAAGCTTGTTTGGTGCGTTCCCGCTCGAATTGCTCAACTTCCCCATTGTTTGCGGGCCTGGTTCCCGAAAGCGCTGCCGTCCAACGCTCACTTAAGCGCTCGAAGCCCCATGCAGCATTGGCGGGGCTGGTTGAGGGCAGCACCTCGGCTTCAATGCCTACTTTATATAGTAGGTACTTTTTATACAGACGGCCTGCCGTGGCTCCGTTGCAGACAATGCGCTTGATGGGAGCCGCGTTGATTATGCGTTCAATCCGAACTGGCACCACATTCTTAATGCTGGCATCGCTTGAGCCTTTGATGTCGCATTCCTGGATAACATCCCACAGGGCAATGCCGCAAGAAAGCAGCAAGCGTTTCTTTTCGGGGATGGTTTCGGGGGCAGGTGCTTTGGCATACGCGGCCAACATTCGCCAAAAGCGGTTCTGCGGGTTGCCGTAGTAAAAATCGTTCTTGCGCGAAAGCACCGAAGGAAACGATCCCAACACCAGCACCGTGCATCGCTCGTTGAACACCGGCTCAAAGCCGTGTGAGATATGTTGATAGGCAACCACGGGAAGAGAGTATATACAAAGAAAGCCCGCTTTCGCGGGCTTTCGGCTTTAGCTCAATAACAAATGCTGCGTTGCAGTGCCTATAGGCTACGCGCTACTCCGCGCGCAGGGGCTCGAGTGCCTTCAGCATGAACTCACTGGCTTCGGCACACAGCTCGTCGGTGGGAGCTTCCGCCAGAACGCGGATAAGGGGCTCGGTACCGCTGGCGCGCAGCAGAACACGGCCGCGCTCGCCAAGGAACTCTTCAGCAGCCTTAACCGATTCAAGCACGCCTGCGTCGTTCATAGCCGCTTCCTTGTCGGCAACGCGCACGTTGGTGAGCAGCTGAGGGTACAGTTTCACCGGCGCGCACAGCTGGGATAGCGTTTCACGTTCAGCACGAAGCGCCTCCATAATACGAAGCGAGGTAAGGATGCCGTCGCCCGTGCTGGCGATGTCGCCGAAGATAACATGGCCGGACTGCTCGCCGCCAAGGCTGTAACCATGCTCATGCATGCAGGCGAATACGTTCTTATCGCCCACCGCCGTGGTTTCGTAGTTCAGGTTCGCCTGCTCGAACGCCTTCAGCACGCCGAAGTTGCTCATAACGGTAGGCACCACCGTGCCACCCGCCAAACGTCCGTGCTTGTTCAGGTACACGCCGCATACGTACAGGATAAGGTCGCCGTCTACCACATGGCCGCGCTCGTCCACCGCAAGGCAGCGATCGGCGTCGCCATCGTAGGCAAAGCCCACGTCCAATCCCTGCTCTACCACCAAACGCTGCAAGCGGTCGATATGGGTGGAACCGCAATCGACATTGATGTTGAAGCCATCGGGCGCATTGCTGATAATGCGCACATCGGCACCCAGCGCGTCGAACACCGGCTTGGCAACCGAAGAAGCAGCGCCATTGGCGCAATCGAGGCCAACCTTCACACCCTGAAGCGAGAAGTTCGCGCTGGCAATAAGGTGGGCAATATAGCGGTTGCGGCCCTGCATGTAATCAACTGTGGCGCCGATAGCATCACCTGAGGCCATGGTCACCTCGAACTCAGATTCGCCATCGATGTAGTCCTCGATAAGCTGCAGCAAGGACTCTTCCATCTTGAAGCCCTCCGAGTTAACCAGCTTGATGCCGTTGTCGGTATAGGGGTTATGGCTGGCGGTGATCATCACGCCGCAATCGAAGGCTCCGTCGGTGGTTTCGTACGAAAGGCCCGGCGTCGGGATAACATGCAGCATGTATGCATCAGCGCCAGAGGCAACCAAACCGGAAATCATGCCGCTTTCCAGCATGTAGCTGGAGCGACGAGTGTCCTTGCCTACCACGATACGGGCCTTGCGTCCCTGGCGCGCACCGTAGTACCAGCCGATGAAACGCCCGATTTTGTATGCATGCTCAACGGTAAGCTCAGTGCCGGCTACGCCGCGGAAGCCGTCTGTGCCAAAGTACTTCATTTCATTCTCCTGTTCACCAATGAGCCACTTTATCCATGAAGACGCACCGCTCATGGCAGTGCAACCTGTTCATTATCCTTCACTTGGACATTTTCTGCACGCCGCGAAGCAACCGCCTACAAAAATCGCAGGTAACAACAGGGTTCGCAAGGCACACCGTTAGGCACCGGTGGGGACAGGCTTCCTTAGCGCTGGCAAGGACAGGCCCCTTGGCGCAATGGAGCGCTGCAGAAGGAAACGCTGCGCTAAGGGGTGGTCTCCCCCCCGCCGGCACACGCTCCACTGTGCTAAAGAGGGACTGTCCCCATCGGCGCCGGCGCCCCGGCAGGCGCCCCACCGACACGCCCATCGCCAAACATTCAAACTCCCCCTTTATCCCATTGCGTATAGCAGCGTATTCGACCATGAGCATTCGCGCTACGCTGAACAGCGATAGTGCACACAGGGAGAAGGAGAAACGCATGAGGGGCCTAGAGGGAGTAAAGGTCGTCGAGCTTACCGGCTACGTTGCCGCACCGGCATGCTTGCGCATATTGGGCGAAATGGGCGCCACCGTGTACAAAATCGAACCGTTCACGGGCGATGAGTATCGCACCAACGGACCCGCTTTCGGCATGGATAAAACCGAGGTTGACGACCCAGCGTTCGATTTGGCCTCGCTGAACAAGGAATTCCTTTCGGTGAACCTGAAAGACCCAGAAGGCATGGCTTTCCTGGAGAGGCTCCTGGCTGACGCCGACATCATGGTCACCAGCTTTCGCGACAAGGCGCTGAAAAAGCTCGGCCTTGATTATGAGTCGGTGCACAAGAGGCACCCGCACTTGGTTTGGGGGCAGATGCGCGGTTATGGCGAGCACGGCCCCGAACGAGACACCAAGGGCTTCGACACCACCGCCTATGCAGCGCGCGGCGGCTTCTTAGCCTCTCTTCCGCAAGCAGGAGAAGGGTACCAGCCCATCAACTGGCCTGCCGCCATCGGTGACTGGAACAGCTCCATCACCCTTACCGCGGGCTTGCTGGCTGCTCTTGTGCGCAAAGAGCGCACCGGCGAAGGCGACAAGGTAACCACCACGCTTCACCACAACGCGCTCTGGGCAATGCAGATCATGCTCGCCTCCTCGCAGTTCGGCGACAAGTGGCCCAAATCGCGCTACGAGGCAACATGCCCCTCCAACAACACCTACCGCACGAAAGACGGCGTATGGTTCATCATCTGCTACGGCAGCTACGACCTGTTCTTCGAGCACCTCATGACTTCTATCGGGCTCACCTCCATCTTAGGGGACGAGCGCTACACCACATCGGCCGCCATCAACAACGAAAGCGGTGGAAACACCGAGGTGATCAAGATGCTCGAGCAGCACTTCCTTACCGAAGATTGGACGCATTGGGAGCCGATTTTCCAGGAAAACGAAATTCCCTACCAACGCCTCTACCTGCCCGACGACATCCTTCATGACGAAGAGGCCTTCGCGAACGACGCTCTGCGCACACTGCACTACGATGCGTTCGGCGACAAGGTGCTGCCCACTTCTCCAGTGCGCTTAGGCTCGGTGGGCGACCCGGAGCTGCACCGCTCGCGCCCCGTTGGCTACGACACTGCACGCATCATGGAAGAATACGGCTACAGCGACGAGGACATCCAGCGCCTCGACGGCACAGCGGTAAAGCTCTACAAGGGCCCCGCTTTGCCTGACTCGGTTATGGAGCCCAGCTATGGCCCCCATTCCATGCGTTAAAGCAAGCTTTCGCCCGCTTTTCGAACTGGGCTGATGCTTGATAAATGAACGTGTTATACCTGGTCAGGCGCACATGCTCCTTAGCTATAACATGAAGTATCGAAATGCCCTGTTTCCCATACAAAACGGGAATAGTTGGGCGCGTAGAGAAAAACGCGTTCAAATGCTAGGATAGCCCTTGAGCTGCTGATTCGGTTCTTATCTGAACCCCAGTTCCATTCAACACAGGAATAAGGAGAGGAACGCATTATGGATTTCAAGCTTACTGACGAGCAAGAGCTGCTCATTGACAGCGCACGTGAATATGCAACCCGCTACTTCACCGACGAAGCAGTTAAGCAGGCATACGAAGTAGACCATCACATCAGCATCGAAGCTGCCATGGCATACCGCGAGGCTGGCTTCATGCATCTTGGCCTTCCCGAAGAGGTTGGCGGCGTTCCGGTAGACAAGCTTACCGAGGTTCTTCTGGTTGAAAAGCTCCATGAGTTCACCGGCGTAACCCTCCCCTTCGTTACCGACTTCAACACCATCACCGACGTTATTGACTTCGGCACCAAAGAGCAGCAGGAAATGATCATGAATGCTATCGAGAACGTCGAGAGCACCTGCATCGCCTGCTCCGCAATCTCCGAGCCTGCTGCTGGTTCCGACAACAACGCAATGACCTGCGTTACCAAGAAGCAGCCCGACGGCACCTACTTGCTGAACGGCCAGAAGACTTGGGTTACCCTGGGCGGCCTCTCCATCTACACCATGGTTGTAGCTAAGGACGAGGATCCCTCGTATGAAAACGACAAGTACTCCCTGTGGCTCGTTCCGAACGACACCCCCGGCTTCACCATTGGTCACCTGGACAAGGTTGGCCAGCAGGCAATTCCGTTCGTAGACCAGTTCTTCGACAACGTTGTTCTTACCGAGGACATGCGTCTTGGCGAGCCGGGCATGGGCTGGAAGCTCCTCATGAAGAAGCTCGAGTTCGAACGCTGCCTGGTTGTCGCATCCTCCCTCGGCCTTGCTCAGGCCGCTTTGAACGATGCCGGCGCTTATGCTTCCGAGCGCATCTGCTTCAACAAGCCCATCGCACATCAGACCCAGATTCAGCTGCACCTGTGCGAGATGGAGAACATCATCCAGAATGTTCGCACCCGTCTGTATCAGGTAGTTACCATGATCGACAACGGCGAATCCACCCGCCTCGAGTCTGCGCTGCTTAAGGGCTACGCTTGCGAAGAGCTCACCCGTGTTGCTGATCTGGCAATGTCCATCTACGCAGCCATCGGCTACACCAAGGAAATCCGCGTAGGCCGCATTTGGGCAGACCTCCGTGGCAACGAGATGGGCGGCGGCACCACCGAGATCATGAACTACATCGCTGGCCGTCAGCTGGTTAAGAAGTACAAGGCAAAGTAGGCCATTCCCTTCACCTACCACTCCTTTCGCGAAGCGGTTCCCCTTTTCGGGGAGCCGCTTTTTGCTTTAGCCCTACCGCTTACCTAGTTTCTTTTCCTCTTAGTTAAATCGAAACCCTTACGTAACAATTCATTTACAGATGGGTATACTTGAAACTCGCAGTTTCAGATAGTTTTCCTGAAGCCGCCCCTATCCCCAACCCTCCCATTCAAGGAGAAACGTATGAAGAAAATTGCAGAAGCGTGGACGAGCCTGAGCCTCATCAAGCGCATCATCATCGGTCTGGTTATCGGTGCGTTGCTTGGCGCTTTCGGCCCTAAGGACCTTGCCATCATCGAGATGCTGGGCACCCTCTTCGTTAGCGCGTTGAAGGCCGTTGCCCCATTCCTGGTGTTCTTCTTGGTTATCAACGCCCTTTGCCACACGAAGCTTCCCAAGTCCATGAAGACCATTGTGGCGCTGTATGTGATCAGCACATTGGCCGCAGCGTTTACCGCCGTTGCCATCAGCTTCGCCTTCCCCGTCGAGCTCACGCTTTCCGGCGTTGAGGCAGCCGACAAGGCAGCACCTTCGGAAATCGCCGAGGTTCTTACCACCCTCATCGGCAACATGGTGGTTAACCCCGTCGATGCGCTTATGAGCGCAAATTACATTGGCATTCTGGTATGGGCTATTTTGCTGGGCATCGCAATGCGTTACACCTCCGAGCCCACCAAGGATTTCTTCGCGAACATGTCGCATGTGATCTCGATCGTGGTTCGCTGGATCATCGCCTGCGCACCGTTCGGCATCATGGGCCTCATCTACACGTCCGTTGCGGAAAACGGTCCCGAGATCTTCATCGAATACGGTCAGCTGCTCCTTGTTCTGCTTGGCGCAATGTTCTTCATCTGCCTTGTTGTTAACCCGCTCCTGGTGTTCATCAACATCCGCAAGAACCCCTATCCCATCGTATTCCGCTGCATCAAAGACTCCGGCATGTACGCTTTCTTCACGCGTAGCTCCGCTGCTAACATCCCCGTGAACATGGAGCTGTGCAAGCGCCTGGGCATCCGCAAGGACACCTATTCTGTTTCCATCCCGCTCGGCGCAACCATCAACATGGCTGGCGCAGCTATCACCATTACCGTCATGGCCATGGCTGCCGCGCATACTATGGGTATTGCTATCAACCCGGTAACGGCCGCAATCCTCTGTGTGCTTGCCGCCGTTAGCGCATGCGGCGCTTCCGGTGTTGCCGGTGGCTCCCTGTTGCTCATTCCGCTTTGCTGCTCGCTGTTCGGCATCAGCAACGACATCGCAATGCAGGTTGTAGGCGTTGGCTTCGTAATCGGCGTTATCCAAGACTCTGTCGAAACCGCCCTCAACTCCCTTTCCGACGCGCTGTTCACCGCTACGGCCGACTACAAAGAACGCCGCAAGGCAGGCGTCCCCTTCGAGGTTGGCAAGGATGCGGAGGAATGGAAGCCCTCTACCGCTGAGTAACCTCTAGCCTATAGAGCACAAAAGCAAAGGCCCTCCGGTGAAATCCACTGGAGGGCCTTTTTGTTAGATGCACCAGGCAAACAGCGTCAACAAGTGCCCGACGATATAGAATCGACCGAAGGCTAAGCGTCCCCTTCTCGCCTATCGCGCAATACCTGCATCATGTCGCGCGTCAGAGAGTAATCCTCATCAACGGGCAATTGATCGCGGTCAATCCATTCCGCGCATTCAAGCTCATGCTCGTCGAGCTTGATTTGATTGGAGCCATCAAGCTCGCAGAAGAAACCGAATAAGAGCGACGAGGACGGAGGCCATGGCTGGCTTTTGTAGTAGCGCAGATTCTTGACCTTCAAGCCCACCTCCTCCATCACTTCACGATGGACCGTTTCTTCGACCGTTTCGCCCATTTCGCAAAAACCGGCAATAAGGGCATAGCGTTTGTATTCGCGGTTGGCGTAACGCGAAACCAAGATTTTGTCGCGATCCGTATCAACGATACCCACGATCACAGCAGGAAAGAGCTTCGGGAATTCCATGGTGCCGCACTTCGGGCAACGCACCATACGCTCCATCATGTCATGAACCAGTTCCGTGCCGCACTTTCCGCAATACCTGCGCGTTCTATACCAAGTGTCGTATTCATAGCCAACCAACCCGGCAAATGCGCGATGCTTTGGCGAGAAACGGTTCAACTGCGATATAGGGATGAATCGCCATGCTTCGCCTTCCCCCGCCACGCCATCGTTCAAAGACTCGCTTTCAATAAAGGCATCAAGCGCATCGTCGTCAACCTCGCAGCGGAAGTACGCCGTATCACCCACGGTAAACAGCAGGGCATAATCGACCCGCTTCCCATCAGCTCGAATATGGCAACGCTTTACATGGGGCCCCACAACTCCATTTTCGCGAAGCATATCGTAGGTTGGAAAACGAAGAATGCCCTGCTTTAGTTCCTGTAACTCGTTTTGAGGGCCATTCTCTATAGTCGCCAATACTGCAGAGCCGCGATACACAAGCACCCTGTCAGTTGGCTCAGGATCAATCCAAGCGAAATCATTGCAGTACGAATATGGCGCTATGTCTTGCAGCATCAGGGCCTCCTTTGGCTTTGAAGTTAGCGTACACCCATTGCACCCCAGCTGCATTATGAAAAGGCCTCGCAATGCGACCAGAGAAAGACGGCGCAATTAAATCGGATGGACAAACAGCGCCGCCCGCCTTACCATCGCCGCACAAAGCACCCCACGAAAGTCCAAACGAGCATCTAGCTATATCCCCAAAGAACAACCTCAGAGAAAAGAAAACCCCGGCTCTAGCAAAAGAACCGGGGCAAAAAAGAACCGCTCCGAAGAGCGGTTCCAAAATGCGCGCTTATGCCTGTGCGAAGATCTCGATCTGATCGCCTTCTGCAACCGTAACCATAGCCTTCTTCCAGGAGCGGGTGGTGCCCAGCTGATAGCGAACACGCTTCGGCTTACCCTTAACGTTGATGGTGTTAACCTTAACAACCTTTACATCGAAGATGGCCTCGATTGCCTTGGCAATCTCGATCTTGTTAGCAGACTTTGCTACCTCGAAGGTGTAAACATTGTTTTCCATGCCTTCGTAAGACTGCTCAGAAATGATCGGGCGAATGATAATCTCGCGGGGATCCATTATGCAAGCACCTCCTCGATGCGGGTCAGGGCAGCCTCGGTAAGAACGAGCGCCTTGTTATCGATGAAGTCGAGCGTGTTGAGCTCGGAAACGCCGATCGTACGAACCTTAGCAAGGTTGCGGAACGACAGGAAGGTGTTCACGTCCTCATCGGGAACGATGATGGTTACGCGACCCTCAAGACCGAGGTTCTTCAGCACTTCAGCAGCCTGCTTGGTGGAAGGCTTCTCGAAGGAAAGCTGATCAACAACAACGATCTCGCCATCGGCAAGCTTAGCGGAGAGCGCAGAGCGCATAGCCAGCTTTACAACCTTGGCAGGTACCTTGAAGGCATAGGAGCGGGGATGAGGACCGAATACGGTGCCGCCGCCTGCCCATTGAGGAGCACGGATCGTACCCTGACGAGCACGGCCGGTACCCTTCTGGCGCCAAGGCTTCTTGCCGCCGCCACGAACCTGACCACGGGTCAGCGTGTCGTGGGTTCCCTGGCGCCTTGCAGCGCGCTGGGAGCGAACCACTTCGTGCATTGCATGCACGTTAGGCTCAATCTCGAAGACTGCTGCGGAAAGCTCGGCGTCTTTAACCTTCTTGCCGCTCGCGTCCTTCATTTCAATAGTTGCCATAATCTATAAACTCCTTCGCACCGTTCTTACGCCATGCGAATGCGAACAACGCCATTCTTGCCGCCGGGAACTGCACCCTTGAGCATGATGAGGTTCGCCTCTTCGTCAACGCGGATTACTTCAAGGTTCTTGGTCGTAACGGTATCACAGCCCATGTGACCCGGAAGGCGAACGCCCTTGAACACACGGGAAGGATAAGCGCACTGGCCAACGGAACCGGGAGCACGATGGAAGTGTGCACCGTGTCCGCCAGGACCACCAGCGAAGTTGTAGCGACGCATTACACCTGCGAAGCCCTTACCCTTGGAAGTACCGGTAACGTCTACCTTCTTTACCTCAGCGAAAGCAGCAACGGTAACTTCTTCGCCGATAGCATGCTCGGAAGCATCCTCTACGCGAACCTCGCGAAGATGGCGAACGGGCTCAACGCCCTGCTTGGCGAAATAGCCAGCCATGGGCTTGTTGACCTTCTTTTCCTTGATGGTGCCGAAGCCGAGCTGAACAGCTTCATAGCCATCGGTAGCGGTGGTCTTAACCTGGCATACCTTGTTGGGGTCTGCCTTGATAACCGTAACGGGCGTAACCTGGCCGTCTTCGTCGAAGAGCTGGGTCATGCCGATCTTGGTACCGTAGATAGCGTTAATCATTCAGTATCACACTCCCCTACAGCTTGATCTCGATATCAACGCCAGCAGGAAGATCGAGACGCATCAAGGAATCAACCGTGGAAGGGGTCGGATCCAGGATGTCGATCAGGCGCTTATGAGTGCGCATTTCAAACTGCTCGCGAGAGTCCTTGTTTACGTGCGGACCCTTAACAACGCAATACAGGTTGCGCTCGGTCGGCAGCGGAATAGGACCGGAAACCTTAGCACCCGTCTTCTGAGCGGTGTCTACGATGAGCTTGGTGGACTGATCCACGATCTCATGATCGTAACCCTTCAAGCGGATGCGGATATTCTCTTTAGCCACTTTAACCTCCATAGTGAGCGGTGGGAAAGCTTAGAGCCCGAGGGCTTAAGCGTTGCCACCAGCCTTGCTGATAATCTCTTCTGCCACGTTCTTGGGCACGGGCGCATAGGTGTCGAACTGCATGGTGTACGTAGCGCGACCCTGGGTGCCACTGCGCAGGTCGGTTGCATAACCGAACATCTGGCCCAGCGGAACCTTGGCGGAGATGCAAACTGCGTTGCCACGCTGCTCCTGGCCCTGGATGAGACCACGACGGCTGGGGATATCGCCCATAACGAAGCCGGTGTACTCTTCAGGAGTCTCAACCTCTACAGCCATTACAGGCTCGAGGATCACAGGATCGGACTTCTTCAGCGCATCCTTGATTGCCATAGAGCCGGCAACCTTAAATGCTGCTTCGGAGGAGTCAACATCATGGTAAGAACCGTCGATGAGCTCAACCTTGATGTCCTCAACGGGATAGCCAGCCAGAACGCCGGAGTTGAGTGCTTCCTGAATACCCTTGTCGATAGCGGGGATGTATTCCTTGGGAACTACGCCGCCAACGATCTTGTTCTCGAACGTGTAGCCTTCGCCGGGCTCCTGCGGGTACATGTTGATGATGGCATGACCATACTGACCACGACCACCGGACTGACGGACGAACTTGCCCTCAGCACCGAGTACCTCATGACCAGGACGCTCACGGTAGGCAACCTGGGGCTTACCAACGTTAGCCTCAACCTTGAACTCACGAAGCAGGCGGTCGATGATGATCTCCAGGTGGAGTTCGCCCATGCCTGCGATGATGGTCTGGCCGGTTTCGTGGTTGGTGGAAACGCGGAACGTCGGGTCTTCCTCGGCGAGCTTCTGAAGAGCGATGCTCATCTTGTCCTGCTCAGCCTTGGTCTTAGGCTCAACAGCAATGTCGATAACAGGGTCAGCGAACTGCATGGACTCGAGGATGATAGGAGCATCTTCGGAGCAGAGCGTGTCACCGGTGGTGGTGTTCTTCAGGCCAACTACGGCAACGATGTCGCCAGCGGAGCAAGCATCGATGTCAACGCGGTTGTTGGAGTGCATCTGCAGAAGACGGCCGATACGCTCCTTCTTGTCCTTGGAAGCGTTGAGCACGTAGGAGCCGGACTCGAGGGTGCCGGAGTAAACGCGCAGGTAGGTGAGCTTACCAACGAACGGGTCGGTCATGATCTTGAATGCCAGGGAGGCAAACGGTGCCTTCGGATCAGAAGGACGCTCGTCCTCTTCGCCGGTTTCGGGGTTCGTGCCCTTGATGGCAGGAACGTCAACCGGGGAAGGCATGTAATCAACAACAGCGTCGAGGAGTTCCTGAACACCCTTGTTCTTGTAAGCAGAGCCTACGAACACGGGGTTGAGCTTGCACTCGCAAACGCCCTTGCGGATTGCGGCCTTGAGTTCCTCAACGGAAACTTCCTCTTCCATGAGGACCTTTTCCATCAGGTCGTCGTCGCAGTCTGCAGCTGCCTCGAGCAGTTCCTGATGATAGAGCTCTGCATCGTCCTTGAACTCAGCAGGGATCTCGTCCATAGGCTCAGGGTAGGTCATGCCCTTGTCGTCGGCCTTGAAGTCCCATGCGGTCATGGTAACCAGGTCGATTACACCCCAGAAGTTGTCCTCAGCGCCCATGGGCATCTGAGCAGCAACGGCAGGTGCGTCAAGACGATCACGCATGGTCTGAATTGCATGGAAGAAGTCAGCGCCAACGCGGTCGTACTTGTTGATGAAAGCGATGCGGGGTACGCCGTAACGCTCAGCCTGACGCCATACGGTTTCGGACTGAGGCTGTACGCCGGCAACAGCATCGAATACGGCTACGGAACCGTCGAGAACGCGCAGGGAGCGCTCAACCTCGGCAGTGAAGTCAACGTGGCCGGGGGTGTCGATGATCTGGAAGCGGTATTCCTGACCATCCTTCTTCCAGAAGCAGGTGGTAGCTGCAGCGGTAATGGTTACGCCACGCTCCTGCTCCTGAACCATCCAGTCCATGGTAGCTGCGCCATCATGAACCTCACCGATCTTGTGCGTCTTGCCCGTGTAGTACAGGATGCGCTCGGTGGTGGTGGTTTTACCGGCATCGATGTGGGCCATGATGCCGATGTTGCGGGTATGCTCCAGAGAAGTCTTAGCCATTGTTCCTTCTCCTACCAACGATAGTGCGAGAATGCACGGTTGGATTCTGCCATCTTGTAGAGGTCTTCGCGCTTCTTGATGGATGCGCCAGTGTTCTCGGCTGCGTCCATGATTTCACCTGCGAGACGCTCCTTCATGGTGTTCTCCTTGCGCTTGCGGGAGAAGTCTACCATCCAGCGGATGGCGAGCGTGGTTGCACGGCGGGAGTTAACCTCCATAGGAACCTGGTAGGTAGCACCACCAACACGCTTGGGCTTAACCTCGAGCGTGGGGCGGATGTTGTCCATTGCCTTCTTGAAAACGGTCAGAGCGTCCTGGCCAGTCTTCTCTGCAACGATATCAAATGCACCGTAGACGATACCTTCTGCGGTGGACTTCTTACCGTCAAGCAACACCTTGTTGATCAGCTGCGTGACCAAACGGTTGTTGTACTTAGCGTCCGGCTGCGTTTCGCGGCGGACTGCTGCTGCACGACGCGGCATATATCTTCCTTTCGGTTTTGCGACTAACTGAATCGCTTAGGGTTACTTAGTTCTTGGGCTTCTTAGCGCCATAGCGGCTGCGTGCCTGACGACGGCTGTCGACAGCTGCGCAGTCGAGAGCAGCGCGGATGATCTTATAGCGAACACCAGGAAGGTCCTTTACACGACCGCCACGGATAAGCACCATGGAGTGCTCCTGGAGGTTGTGGCCTTCACCGGGGATGTATGCGGTAACTTCCATGCCGTTTACGAGACGGACACGAGCAACCTTACGAAGTGCCGAGTTAGGCTTCTTAGGGGTGGTGGTGTACACGCGGGTGCAAACGCCACGCTTCTGGGGGTTGCCCTTGAGCGCCGGGGTCTTCTGCTTATCGACCTGCTTGGCGCGGCCCTTACGGACCAACTGATTGATAGTAGGCAAAGCTTCAGCTCCTTTTCTTTACTATCACTTACTAACTTCGCTTTCTGTGTGCGTTCTGCAGATACGCACGCGAAAACATACGTTTCTACCCGAAACGCGAAAATGAACTTTATCACCGGGTATATACCTTGTCAAACGCCACGCACCCGGGTGTATCCATCCCTCAATATCGCATATTCGCAGGTGAAACGAGGTGTCTTGACTGATACCACTGCTATTTTCAACCATTTTCCGAATAATTCTGGACATTTTTAGCCAATACGGCAAGGGCTGTTCACACCGCTTGCGGGAGCTAGATGGCTAAACGACAACGAAACCATTACGAAACACAACGCGGCGTGTACAATACAGGCATCGTAACAACGCACCCCTAGCGCGCGAGCTGCCAAGCATGGTATCCGCGCGTTACTACTTATATATAAAGTAAGGGGCGCACAGCGTAAGAGAAAGAAGGGGAACATGAAGAACACGGTTGCCACATTCCAGAAAATGAAGAATGAGGGCACTAAGATCTCTATGTTGACTGCTTACGACTACTCCACCGCAAAGCTCGTTGATGCAGCAGGGATCAACTCCATCCTTGTTGGCGACTCGCTGGGCATGGTAATGCTTGGCTACGAGGACACGCTTTCGGTAACGATGGAGGACATGATCCATCACACCGCCGCAGTTGCACGCGGCGCCAAGGACGCCTTGGTTATCGGCGACATGCCGTTTATGAGCTACGAGGTTTCCGTTGAGCAGGCCGTAACCAATGCTGGCCGTCTCATGAAGGAAGGTCGCGCAAACGCGGTAAAGCTCGAAGGCGGCGTGCGCGTTGCCGAGCAGATCAAGGCCATCACGAAGGCCGGCATTCCCGTATGCGCGCACATCGGCCTTACGCCGCAGTCGGTTAACGCATTCGGCGGCTTCAAGGTGCAGGGCAAAACCGAAGAGGGCGCCCAGCAGATGATCGAAGACGCCCTCGCCATCCAGGAAGCAGGCGCCTTTGCGGTAGTGCTCGAATGCGTACCGGCAAAGCTCGCAGCGCTTATCTCGGAAAAGCTCACCATCCCCACCATCGGCATCGGTGCTGGAGCAGGCTGCGACGGTCAGGTGCTGGTATATCAGGATATGCTGGCCCTGTTCAGCGATTTCAAGCCCAAGTTCGTTAAGCACTTCGGCAACATCGGCCCTCAAATGACGGCAGCCTTCAAGGCCTACGACGAAGAAGTGAAGGCTGGCACCTTCCCCGCCGAAGAGCATACCTTCAAGATTGACGAGGAGACGCTGAAAAAGCTTTACTAGTTTCGCCGCTCTACGAGACAGCGAAACCTTCGCTTGAAACGCTATGACACTGCGCGAGCCCCTAACAGCACAGCTGGCGGTCCAAGCGGGTTGACGTGCGAAGCACGCCTGGCACCCGCTTTCCCACCATCTGCACTCGTTAGGGGCTCGCTCGCTGTTGCGTCCAAATCCGCGCCAGCCATAACTTGACGTGCGCGGTATCCTGTAAAGGCATATTGAACTCAATATCAAAAGGGAGTTTTCTGAATGAAAATCATCACTACGGTTGCCGAGATGAAGGCACAGGTTGCTGAGTGGAAAGCTGAGGGGCTTACCATCGGCCTTACGCCCACTATGGGTGCTTTGCACGAAGGCCATATGTCGCTGATGGAACGCGCACGCAAAGAATGTGACCGCGTGGTTACCAGCGTGTTCGTGAACCCCATTCAGTTCGGCCCCAACGAGGATTACGACAACTACCCGCGCGACCTTGAGCACGATGCTGCCATCGCCGAGAGCAAGGGCGTTGACGTGGTATTCCACCCCGAACCCGAGGAAATGTACCCGAAGAATTACAACACCTACGTGGTAATGGAAACCCTTACCGATAGCTTGTGCGGCGCCAAGCGTCCCGGCCACTTCCGCGGCGTGTGCACCGTAGTGAATAAGCTGTTCAACATCGTGCAACCCGACAAGGCCTTCTTCGGCCAGAAGGATGCCCAGCAGCTGGCCATCATCAAGCGCATGGTTGCCGACCTGAACATGAACGTGAAGGTATATGGCTGCCCCATCGTTCGCGAAGAGGACGGCTTGGCAAAAAGCTCGCGCAACAGCTACCTTTCCGCTGAAGAGCGCAAGGCTGCGCTGTGCCTCTCCCGCTCCATCTTCAAGGCTCAGGAGCTTATCGAGGGCGGCGAGCGCGATGCAAACAAGGTGCGCGCTGCAGTGCGCGAGGTTATCGAGGCTGAGCCTCTGGCAAAGATCGACTACGTTGAGGTAGTAGACCTGGGCGACATGCAGCCCGTCGATTCCTTCGGCGAATCGGGCTTGGTTGCCATTGCCGTTTACATCGGGAAAACGCGCCTTATCGACAATTACTTGTTTGATTTTGACGAATAAGCTTGCACGTCCTGCCATATTGCGCAAAAATACGGCAGGTTATACGCAACCGCGTGTATACAGCTAACTACGCAGTGAACCACCAAGGAAATCACGCGAAGAAGGAAGGTTCTAACCTTATGCTGCTGAATGTGCTTAAGGGCAAAATTCATCGTGCAACCGTTACCCAAGCGGAACTTGATTACATTGGCTCCATCACCATCGACTCTGAGCTGATGGAAGCAGCCGGCATCCAGGAATACGAGCTGGTTACCATTTCCGACTGCAACAACGGCAACCGCCTGGAAACCTACGTTATCGCCGGCGAGCCGGGCAGTGGCGTAATCTGCTTGAACGGTGCCGCCGCACACCTGGTAACCGTAGGCGACAAGGTGATCATCATGAACTACTGCCAGATGACCCCTGAAGAGTTCGCCGACCCAGCGCACGCTCCGCATGTAGTGTTCGTTGATGACGACAATAAGATCAGCCGCCTTACCCGCTACGAAAAGCACGGCAAGCTGGAAGACTTGAAGTAAGCCAAGCGTTTCACTTCCCCATCGAAATGAAACGGGCACCCACATGGGTGCCCGTTGTTTTGTTGAGCAGGCTCCTCAAAACAACTACGACAGCAGGAACATCAATCTATCTCAATTCTTCTGATTCCAAATCGATGATTTTATGTTTTTCCGAAGCAAGTTCCCTCTCTTTTTACCGCCCGCACCATCAAAAAAGCAAGAAAAGCAAGCGCGTAACATTCCTTCTTAAAGAAAGCCATTCAAACTGATTGGTGGTTCCATTCTGAAATAAAACAACTATTGCTTCAAAATACTGCAACGAGTAATCCCATTGCGGTGTGTTCACATAAAGATTCTCAAGAAAGGAGAAACTATGGAACATCTTGGAGACATTACTCGCAGGCAGCTGCTTGGCTTAGGCGCAGTAGCAGCAGGATCGCTCTTAATCCCATCAATGGCGTATGCAGCATCACCAGAAAACAGCAAGAGAGAAACAGACGGTTTCATTCACCGGGCTACGATAATTTCCAAAGAGGGAGAGATTCTCGCCAGCACTGAAGCAAATCTGCTAACCCGATCCACGGCGAACGGCATCAAACTCATAGAGAGCCTCACCGAAACAATTAACCAAGACGGTTCAATCACCCTCGACTACTCAGTTAAAGCCGTAAAAGTTAACGTAGCACGTGAATCTGCGCTGGATGAAACCGTGCTCTACGAAATTAAATACACGCCAACTTACTATAAGATGGATGGGAATATTTGCATAACAAAAGCTTATGGAATGGCGAGGAAGAAAGTTTCCTACGCATCGTTCCAAGGGAAAAAAGCCGTTACCGCCCATCAGGGAATAGCAGGGAGCGATAAATGCCATGCTGAGGCATTATTCACAACGGAATCGAAAACCATAACAACAGGATTTGATCAGATTCCCTATGTCAAATCAAGCGATTCGAACGGAATGGTCGCCAACGGGGGAGAGTGCACGGCAACTCTCTATGTCTCAGGAATGGGCGAGCAAATCATAAGAGCTGAACTTTATCTTTAGCATACAGGTCGTTGCAGAGCCTATTAATTCATCTCTGCAACGACCAAGCTATCCAAATTTCCCCACTCATCTTCGTATCCAGGAAGCAACGAGTACCTCTTACTGACCTCGAGCCCGCTGGTATACTGAGCCCTAATCTCGAACAAAGCACCCTGATGTTCCCTAAGACAAGAAGCCTCAAATTCATATGAGCCTTCATCCTCAAAAGGCTGATCGATTTTATCGGCAGCCACCTTCTCATAAAACCAGACTTGCATATACCCTGTCGCCTCTTTACCAGAGACCGTTATTTCTGAAGCCCTGGAACCATAAGGAAGAGAGATAGCGGTCTCATCTTGCAGCATTCGATACGTTACCGTTTCAGGAACCTTCTCCGATGAAATAGTAACTGGAAACCAATAATACATTTCAAAAGCCTGTAGATTCCATTCTTCGTCATGTTCGTCAGCAACTCCCTTTAGCGAATAGGTTTTCGTCAACTTCGCATTTTCGGGCGCATTGAGAGACGAATCCGCTATCGGCAACCCTTCTTCGTAAACGGTCAGACTAAAAGAATTGGAGGAATAAAAACCAACCACGACAAGCAAAACAAATGCAACAAACACAGCTGTCGAAATGGAAATAATAGCCGCGATTTTCCCCTTAGTCATAACCCCTCCTTGTTCCATTTACAGACAAAACACCAAACATAGGCAATCCGTTGCATAATTTAATGCTAATGGAAATATGGCAGCATCAGGAGATTATTCGATCAGATTTTTTCTCGAGCTTGAGACAAAAAAACAAGATATTGCAACGATTTCGAAATATACGGTGTGTTTTTTTTCTAGGTCACCATTAAAGGAGGGCAACAATATCTTCAAGCATCGACATACATCAAGCCAAAGAAGCAGAACACGCCATTAAACTCTATGGAAATCTAATGTTTACTTTGGCGTTGAGCCGCTGCAAATCAAAAGAAGATGCTGAAGACGTGTGCCAAGAAGTATTTGTTGCCCTGTTAAACAAGAAACAACCTTTTAAAAACAATGAGCACATGAAAGCCTGGCTCATTAAGACCACTATCGACAGAAGCAAGAATACACATCGCTACGAAAGCAGACATCCAAGAATCTCTTACGACCCGGCTCTCCACGAAAAGACAGGGCAAAACGAAAGCCCCAATTACGATCGGCTTCATGATGCAGTTGAATTATTGTCTCCTGATCTCAAAGAAACGCTACAGCTTTATTATCGCGAGGGTTATTCAACCAAGGAAATTGCTTCACAAAAAGGCGTTGAGGAATCAAGCATACGCGCCCGGTTGCATCGCGCCCGTAAAAAGATTGCCGCCATACTTGTCTGCACCATCATGGCATTCGTTATCATCTTTGCGTCGGCCTCTTTGCCAATGCAAAAGATTCCGGAGGCCTTAGCTATCGATTTTGCGACCGACACCAACGCCTCACTAGACGATCTCCCCGTTAAAGCCATTCAAAGAACAGACAATAGACAAGCGATTGTGACCTTTGAGACAAATCTAACATGGAGCATCGATGAGATTGAGCGCGTTACCTACAATCTCAATGCGGATAATACAAAGTTATGCCCTCCCAGAATTGGGAACTTCTACACCCCGAACGGAGGAAAACTCGGCAGCACTAAAGACGCAATACAAACCGACAACGGCGAAGCGACAATCATTTTAAATATCGAGGTCAGCGTTTATGCCGATAAAGATGAAAGCAATGATAAATTATGCGATGCAGCGCGCAGAACGCTTGAGGGAAAAGCTCTTACTGCAACCGTCTATCTCAAAAACGGAACGAGCAAAACGGCCGAGTGCGTCTTCGCAGAGTGAAGACGCACTCTCTATCAACCACCTTACCCGCTACGAAAAGCACAGCAAATTAGAAAACCTGAAGCAAACACCCCCATCGAGATGTAAAACAGGCACCCATATGGGTGCCTGTTTCTGTTTCGCCGAATCCTCAAAGGAAAAAGCTTTACCAGACTCAAAGTAAACGTTTAAAGCACAGGGCATGCGCCGACAAAACAGAGAGCAAGATTCTGGCAAGCACAGGGAAATTGAAAAGGGCTAAGCATAGACCTTCGTGTCATGCTTAGCCCTTTGAAGTTTCCCTGTGCCGCCAGAATGGCGCGCAGCATCGTAGCGTTTCTTACGAAAGAGGCGGAATAACCTGCTTCTTACGGGACAGGATGCCGTCTACCCATTCGGCTTTCGTGGCGTCGATGCCGAATGCCTCGGATACGGGAGCCACATCGCCTTCGCAGATGAACTTGGAGCCCTCATTGAAGATGTCGGTGATGAGCAGCAGCGCAAACTTGTAGCCGTTCTCGGCAACCTTCGCCTTCAAGAACTCGCGGTACTCTGCCTCGCGCTCCATGGCAACGTCGAGCGTTACCGTTTCATGCTGGGCAACCATGTACACCTCGTCGCCCTTCTTGAACTCCTTGGAGTCGTGCGTGCACAGTTCCTCAACGGAAAGGTCGTTGTCGCCGCCGCGCATCTTGAACACCTCAAGGCCGAACTCGGTAGGCTTCTTGCCGATGATGGCACCGAGCTTATCGGCCTGAACCAGGTCGTAATCGGTGCAGGTGGGGCTCTTGGTGATAACGGTGTCCGTCATGATAGCGGAAAGCAGCACCGTGGCGATAGCAGGCGTTACCTCAACGTTCAGCTGCTCATAGAGCTTGCTGATGATGGTTGCGGTGGAACCAACGGGGATGTTCAGGTACAGAATAGGGTTGCCGGTAACCACATCGCCTGCGATGCGGTGATGATCTACAACCTCGACGATTTCAGCATCGGCAATGCCGTCTACCATCTGGGTGGATTCGTTGTGGTCGACCAGGATAACCTTGTCTCCCTCGCCCACCTTTTCGATGAGCTTGGGGGCAGGCAGGCCAACCTGCTCCAGAATGGTTGCAGATTCCTGCGGCAGCGGGCCCAGGCAGCAGGCAACATATTCCGCCTCAGGCTCAGCCTTCTTTGCCTCAAGCGCGTTCTTCAGATATGCGTAGCTGACAGCAGCTGCGATGGAGTCGTTATCGGGGTTCTTGTGACCTACGATAAAAACCTGGTTAGCCATTTAACCTCCTCAACAAGCGTGCTTCGGCGCACGCGAACGTGTAGAACTAGGCTATTGTACCGCGAAACGAAAGAAGGCCGCACGTTTCCGCGCAGCCTTCCGGGAAATGACCCCTCGCAACAGCAACAACGACGAATCTTACGATGAGCTGGACGTGCCAGCAGAGGAGGGCGGGATGCCTAGCCCCTTCGCAGCGTCAGCCGATCTTCACGATGGGCGCATAATCCTTCAGCAGCTTCTTGGTTTGGCCAGTGCGGCTGAAGCGCACGTGGAGCGTGTCTCCATCCACCTTGGTGATAGTACCGCGGCCGAACACCTTGTGGTCTACCGTGTCGCCCTTGGCAAACGTCATCTTCGCTGCCGCCTTCTTCTGGGCAGAAGGCTTCACGCCCATAGGACGCGCCTGCTGGCGAGGCCGCGTGCCCGAAGCGCTGGACTGGCCGAACACGCGGCCGCCGCCCGCCTCGGAGCCAGAGCCGGCAATGCCACGGCGACTGCCGCGCTTCTCCCAACCAGAGCCCGAGAAGCCCGCAGACCCCATGCCGATGCCCTTGCGCAGCTCAAGTGGAATCTCGCTGATGAAGCGCGAAGGCGGGTTGGCGCTGGACTGGCCAAAAATCTGTCGCGTGAAGGCGTTGGTAAGATAGAGCTTCTTACGCGCACGCGTGATGGCAACGTACGCCAAGCGGCGTTCCTCCTCAAGCCCCTGGGCGTCCTGTGAGGAATTGCCGTGCGGGAACAGGGACTCTTCCATGCCTGCCACGAACACGCAGTCGAATTCCAAGCCTTTGGCGGCATGGATGGTCATCATGGTGATGGCCTCGCCGTCTTCAGCCACGGTGTCCATATCGGTGCGCAGGGTTACCCATTCCACGAAATCAGGCAGCGAATTCGCCTGGAACGTGCGCACGGGCGGCTCTTCATCCGTTTCGGGGGCGCCTTCTGCCGTAGGGGGCTCGAACAGGGCATCGGCATCGTCGTGCGTTTGCGCGTATTCATCTACTACGCCGAACAATTCCTGGATGTTCTCGATGCGGCCAGCGGCATCGTCGGAGTTCTCCGCCTCGTAGGCGCGGATGATGCCCGATTTGCTTACGATGGTTTCAACCACCTTGCGCAAATCGCCCTCGTAGCCTTGCGCCTCGTGGATAAGCGCCACGAATTCCGCGATGGCCTTGCGCGTGGCAGCGCGAATCTGGTCGTCGGCAATGCAGAGCTCTGCCGCCTGAAGGAAGGTAATGCCCGTTTCGCGTGCCACGTAGTCGATGTGCTCAACCGTGGTTTTGCCGATACCGCGCTTCGGCACGTTGATTACACGGTGCGCCGCCACGTCGTTTGCGGGGTTCACCACCAAGTTCAAGTACGCCATAACATCGCGGATTTCCGCACGATCAAAGAAGCGCGTGCCGCCCACCAGGCGGTACGGCACACCGGCACGCATCAGCATATCTTCAAGCATGCGGCTTTGCGCGTTGGTGCGGTAGAACACGGCAATTTGGTTGTAGGGCATGCCCTCGCCATGCTGATGCTCGATTTCCGAGGCAATCCAGCGGCCTTCATCACGTTCGTCGGTGGCGCTGTACACGGAAATCTTGTCGCCTGCGGGCTTGGAAGTGAACAGCTTCTTCGGCTTGCGCGTAAGGTTGTTCGCGATAACCGCGTTCGCCGCCGCAAGGATGTTGCCCATGGAGCGGTAGTTTTCCTCCAGCTTCACCACATGCGCTTCGGGGTAATCCTTCTCGAAGTCGAGGATGTTGCGCAAATCGGCGCCACGCCACGAGTAAATGGACTGGTCGTCGTCGCCCACAACCATGATGTTCTTATGCGCCGCCGCCAGAAGTTGGGTAAGCACGTACTGAGCATGGTTGGTGTCTTGATACTCGTCTACCATCAGGTAGCGGAAGCGGTTCTGGTATGCCGCCAGCACATCGGGGTGGTTCTTCAGCAGCAGCCAGGTATACAGCAGCAAGTCGTCGAAGTCGAAAGCGTTCAGCTGGCGCAGACGCTCCTGCAGGCGCGTGTACACGCGAGCCGCCACCTGGCCTACCTGGTCGGATGTTTTCTCGGCGAACACCTCAGCCACCTGAAGGTCGTTCTTTGCCTGGGAGATGCGGTTGCGCAAAGCAGGAATGGGAAAGCGCTTCTTATCGATGTTCAGCTCGTCCATGATCTGCTCCACCAGGCGCTTCGAGTCGCTGTCGTCGTAGATGGTGAAGCCCTTGGCAAAACCCACGCGCTCGCAGTCGGCGCGCAGGATGCGCACGCACATGCTGTGGAAGGTGGAAACCCACATGCCGCGGGCGCCGCCGCCGATAAGCCCCTGCAAGCGCTCGCGCATCTCGGCTGCCGCCTTGTTGGTAAACGTGATGGCCATGATCTGCCAAGGCGCAACGTTCAGATCTTCCACCAGATGGGCAATGCGATGAGTAAGCACGCGGGTTTTGCCGGAGCCAGCACCCGCCAAAACCAGCAAGGGGCCTTCCGTGCACAGCACCGCTTCACGCTGGGGGCCGTTCAAGGTATCAAGATCGATGGGCATGCAATTCGTCCTAACACAACAAACCGCACAGGTTTATGGCCCGTGCGGCACTTACGTTCTAGTTCGGCTTGCTATTCTACCGCGCCCAACAGCGCCACCCCACCCTATCCGCAGGATTCCTACGGTTTGTTCGAATGGGAGGAGCCAAGTCGGCGCAAGCAATATGCCAAAAGTATCAATCCCTGCTTGACACCTCTCCCCGGGCAAGCAAAAACGCCCGAAAGGGCGTTAACAAAGTCCGGGCATGCGCCAGTAAAGCAGCGAGCGGGGTTCTAACGAGTGCAGATGCCGTGAAAGCGTGCGCCAGGCGGGCGAACGCCCGTCAAGCACGCTTGGAGCGGCAGCTGTGCCGTTAGAACCCCGCGCAGCATCGTTGCGCCTCATGAGTCTTGCGCTGTTCGTCAGAACGGCGCAACCGAAAAGCGCAGCGTCATCGCGTTTAAAGCGAGTGTTTCGACGTTCGTAGAACGTCGAAACTTTAGACGATCTTCTTGCCGAAAACCGCAGCAATCTCGCGCAGCTGGGCTACCAGCTCGGTGAACTGAGCGGGCGTGAGCTGCTGAGGGCCGTCGGAAAGCGCTTCTGCGGGGTTCGGATGAACCTCGATCATGATGCTGTCGCAACCAGCGGCAATAGCGGCGTATGCCAGCGAGGGCACCAGGTCGCGCACGCCAGCAGGATGCGAAACATCCACGCAGATGGGGAACACCGACTGCTTATGGATTACCGGCACAGCGGAAATATCCAGCGTGAAGCGCGTTGCCGTCTCGAACGTGCGCAGGCCGCGCTCGCACAGCACGATGTTGTCGTTGCCGCCCATGGTGAGGTACTCCGTAGCGGAAAGCCACTCGGAGATGCTGCCAGCAAGTCCGCGCTTCAACAGCACCATCTTGTGGGACTGAGCGGTAACCTGACCAACGTTCTTCAGCAGGCTGAAGTTCTGCATGTTGCGAGCACCGATCTGAAGACCATCAACATAGGAATGGACCATCTCGCAATGAGCGGAGTCCATTACCTCGGTGAGGGTTTTCAGGCCGTACTTCTCAGCGCCGGCCTTCATGATCTTCAGACCTTCTTCGCCCAAGCCCTGGAACGAATGGGGGTTCGTGCGGGGCTTGAATGCGCCGCCGCGGATCCAGGTAAGACCCAGGCCGGCAATGCATTCGGCAACTTCATTGAACTGCTCTTCAGATTCGACCGAGCACGGACCAGCGTAGATGGTGATCTCGTTGGTGCGGGTGCCGTAGTTGGGGAGTGAGGAGAGTGGTTTAATCACGGGAGGGTACCTCTTTCATAACCTTAAGGATTCCACGGTAGATCTCGGTAAGGTTTTCGTTATAGAGAGGGCCCTCGTTGTACGTTGCAAGGCGCGCAAAAATCTCTTCCTCGCGCTTGGGGTCGTACAAACCCATATGGGCATCGGGCTTCAATGCTCGGATGTCCAGGGAATGGCCAGCGCGCTCGTTCAGAAGAGCGACCAACTTCTGATCGATCTCGTCGATCTTGGCACGATGCTTCTCGATTTCCTCGAATGCTTCGTTCTGTTCCGGCATCTCATACTCCTTTCATGAAAAGATGGGAAAACCGCACCTCTATGCGGTGTTTACCCATGATAACAAAGCGCAGGCGCCGATTTGGCGCGCTGGGCTTCGAATTGGCAAATAGCCAGCGCAAAAGCCCGCTTCCCGCCATTTGCCGCCGCCTTATGCCGCTAATACGCTTTTCGCCCTGCCGCAACCATAAAAAAACGGCCCCGAAGGGCCGCTGGAAACGATGCAGACGATGCGCTATTTACGCGCAGGGTCGTTGATAGCTGCTATGGCAAGCAGCGCGATGGATACCATGATGCCGAACTGGCTGAAGAACATATCGCCCTTCCCCACCACATAGGACGCCAGCGCCACCAGGATGATAACAAGCGCCGCATAGTTGCAATAGCGGGAAATGCACTTGTTGGAGCGCTCGCGCAGCTGACGCTTTTCCTCTTCGGAAAGCGCTTTTCGCTTGATATGTTTCTCGCCTCTGCTCATGCAACCAGCATACCATTCAACAGCTTAGAAAACGCCAAGGGTCTTGGCTCCGAAGTAACCGAGTACCACCAGGCCCACGAAGATGCGGTACACGCCGAACACGGTGAAGTCGTTCTGCTTGATGTAGCCCATAAGGAAGCGGATGGCGATCATGCCCATGGCGAAGGCAGAAACGATGCCCACCACCAAAACCACGATCTCAACCTGCGACATGGCAATGCCGGCAAGGAAGAACTTGATAGCCTTCACCATACCCCAGCCGAACATAACGGGAATGGCCAGGAAGAACGTAAACTCGGCCGCCGCCGTGCGCGAGCAGCCGCAGAGCATGCCGCCGATGATGGTGGCACCCGAACGGCTGGTGCCAGGGATGATGGCCAGAACCTCGAAGAAACCGATTTTCAGAGCCGTTTTCCAGTCCATCTCGTACGGGTCGGTAATGCGGAACAGGGCGTTTTCAACCTCTTCAGGGCTGGCGGCGTCGATCTGGCGTGCGTGCTTGCCGCGAGGCTGCTCGGCCGATTCGATTACCGCACGGGCGCGCTTACGGTTGTGCGCCTCCAGCACGATGAAGATGATGCCGTACAGGATGAGCATGGCGGCAACAGTGTAGGCATTGTAGAAGTGGTCATGTACCCAGTCGTCCAAGGCGAGGCCCAAAACCGCAGCAGGGACGCTGCCGATAACAACCATGCCCCACATATGCCAGGTGTTGCGGCGCTCCGTTTCGCTCTTCGTGCGCGATACAGGGTTCAGCTTATGCCAGAAGGTAACCACAACCGCCATGATGGAGCCGATTTGAATAACGACCAAGAACAGCTCCAGAAACTTATCGCTTACGTTGAGCTTCACGAATTCATCGACCAGGATCATATGACCCGTCGAGGAGATAGGAAGCCATTCGGTGATGCCCTCGGTGATACCGAGCAACAACGCCTTCAAGGCTTCAATAAGGATGTCAGGCGACATGCGCTTCCCTTCTGTCTATGCCAACTGTGCCGAACGCCAGCCGCTGCCAGCAAACAGCAAACTACCCACGCAACGGTGGGTAGATGCTGATATCGTACGCGAAGGCGCTGCACTATGGGGTTTTTTCATAAAAGACCCACCCATATGCCCATTCACCTGGGCTTTTGTAAAAAGAGGCAAAAATAAGCAAAATTTTTCGAAAAAAGGGGTTGACGGAGCGGGTGCCTATCCGTAATATACTGATTCGCGCCTTGGCAAAGGGTAACACCACCGAGGAAGCGAAGCGAAAGCATCGCAAAACTCATTGGGGTGTCGTCTAATGGTAGGACAGCGGTTTCTGGTACCGTATGTGAGGGTTCGACTCCTTCCACCCCAGCCAATATGCGCCTATGGCCTCGTCGTCTAGCGGTTTAGGACGCCGCCCTCTCAAGGCGGAGATCGTCGGTTCGAATCCGATCGAGGCTACCAAGTTTTCAAGAGGCTGTTCGAAAGAACAGCCTCTTTTGTTTTCTACGGTCTCTCCTTCCGCGCAGTTCCATGTCCCCAGTTCTTTTCTCACTGGGCTACTGCGTTCCTGGACAGCTGACAGGAAATACCCCTGATGCATTCTCTTTTCTGAAAAAGAGGCCAAACGCATCCCTTCGCGGCAAGAAGCTCGCAAAATGTATGCGGCACACATGCGCATCTGGCAAGATCGCTGCGATCAGTTTCGCGGCGCAGGAGGCTGGCCATGCGGAGGTTCTTCCTCGTGGTACACCTGAGCGGTGTACTCGCGAATCGGCTCTTCTGCAGGCGTTTCCCTGCGCGCTGCGGCGGCGCTCGAAGCGTTACGCCCTGCCATCCCTGCCTCCTGCTGCGAAGCGCGCCTCTCTGCCGCTACAACCGCCTCGGCACGCTCGGGATGATGCATCAAGTCGATGCAAATGCTGATGTACTCCCATACCAGAAGCACAAGCAGGATGGTCATAACGATCAGGTAGCCGATCACCGCACCGGGCAAGCCCGTGAAGTCGATGAGCAGAATAGGCACGAACAGCGAGAAGCCGAAAGTGATCACGTAGAGCTTCATAACCGACTTCTGGCGGCGCAGCACCGTAATCACCTGATACAGGAAGTCGATGATGGCAGTAACGCCACCGGCGGCGATCATGATGTAGCTCAAGCCGCGGAACTGTTCGAAGTCGATGCCGTACATGAAGCTCATGATGGGAATGCCGATCCACCCCATGAAGAAGATGACCACCAACGTCAACGCAATCACCAGCGCAACGATGGCCAGGATAACCAGATGGAAACGGTTGCGCTTTTCCGCATCGGCCCACATCTGCGCCATGCGCACCAAGAGCGGCTTGTACACGAAGCCCACCGTAAGCAAAATTGCCTGGGCGGGGAAATATAGCGCGTTGAAGTACAGTTGGTTATCGTAGCTCAGCGCCGTTTCCATAACGAACTTGGGCATATTGTCGATCAGCGCATACATGAACAGGGCGATGAACGCAGGTGCGCACTGCTTGAACAGGGCGATGACACTCTCTGCGCTTTGCCTGCGCGACTTCGGCGTTTCCAGCAGCGCAAGCGGGAAGGTAAGCACTATGAAAGTCGCAACGGCCGCCACCGCCATCGCGATGCTGGCAAGCCCCAAATCACGTGTTATCAGCAGGAACAGCGAGAACACCAAGAACACGACCACTGAGCGAAAGGCCTGGGAAATGCCCGCCAGGTAGAGTTTGTCCATCTGCTGCAGGCGCCCCTCGTACACATCGGCCAGGCCGTCGACCATCTTGTACACGCATACGCCCATGCAGATGGTGAACATCTGCTCGTTGTATCCGCGAATGCCGCAGTACACGTAGGCAACCACCATCATCGCGATGCAGGTGATAACGCGGCTTATCTGGTAATCGGAAAACGAATGAGCCTGCTTGATGTCCGACACCTGATAGGTGCGCATGCCGAAGTTACCGATGATCATCAACAGCGTTCCGATGATGAACGCCATCGAGAACATGCCTGCCTGCTCAACGCCGCAAAGCTGCGTTACCACGATGGTGAGAACGGGAAACACCATGCCCCACGCACCTGTGCCGATGGTGTTGCAGATATAGTCGCGCGTGGTTTTATGGGAGGCGAACTCTTCTTCCTGATCGAACGAACCCTCCGATACCACGCCCAGCAAACGATTGCACCAATCGTTGATGGCTTTCTTAACCGGATTCATCTTCTTCGGCTTACGGGGCTTGCGTTCAGGCTTGCGCCAACGTTTGCCCTCCCCGCGCGCCTCGCGGAACCCGTCGGCAAAGGAAACCGTGGACCCTTTGGCGTTCGCCTGGCGCGCAGCCGTGCGCGCACGTTCCCTGAAGGACTGGCTGCCCTGCGTATTCCTCGCGTGTCTTCCCTGCATGTTACTAAGAACTGGCCTTTCTATCTGCAGCGCCAACAGGCGCGTATAAACATAAGCGCAGGAAAACCCTGCGCTGAGCCGATTATAAAGCCGCGCAACAGCGTGCCGCCCCGATGCCATCACGTAACAGGAAACGCGCACGTGGAATGCACGAGATAAGCAAAATAGCTCGCGGGCGCAAAGCAAACCACGCCACGAAAAGGCCTATCATGGGTGCAAGCCCACAAAACGTTCGTAGATGATCGGTTGCGTGTTCCGCCATGCGCAGAAAGGAAGAGCCATGAAAATCGGATCGGTGATCCTTGGTTTCGTGATGATATGCGTCGGCATCGTCGACCTTGCTGGTCAAGCTCCGGTGCTGGGCATCCACCCTGCCGTCTGGTTCATCTTAGGCGTGCTGCTCATCTGCTCTGATTCGGCTTGGGAAAAGCTCGCAAAGAAGAAAAAGCCTCACGGCGGCGAACCCAAGCCTGAGCCCGAAGACGAAGATTCCGACCGCAATTAGCCTATTGATCAGGCAGGACCCTGCTTGCTAATAGCGCAGCCGCTCGCAGCTGCATTCCCTTGCTCGTCAACCCCTTTCATATGAGCATACCCGCAGGTGTTATCGAAAGTTCTCAGAAATGAGAACTTTTCTCATTTCTGTTGACAGAAGCGTTTCTGCCCATAAAATGAGATTCGTTTTCAAATCAGCGGCACCTCGCCTTGCTTCAGGTGCCGCGCATAAACCAACGAAAGCTAGGGCATGACGCAGAACGGCAGCACAAAGCAATACCGTACCAAGCAAAAGGAGCTTATCCTTTCCTGTATTCAGGCGCATCAGGGCACTTTTTTCACCAGCAAGGACATCATCGCCGCGCTGGCAGACCAAGGGGCAAAGGTTGGCACCGCCACGGTGTACCGCAATCTTGAGCGCCTTGAGGAAGAGGGCATTATCGCCCGCACCAGCATCGAGGGCAACTCGAGCGTGTGCTACCGCTTTTTGCCCGATGTGCCGGAGGACGTGTACTTTTTCCTGAAATGCGAGGGCTGCGGTACCCTTTCCCCCATCGACTGCGGCGAGCTGCAGAAGCTCTACGAGCACGTTATCGAGCATCATCATGTGCGCATCAATCCCACGAAGACGGTGCTGTACGGCTTGTGCGAATCGTGCCTTGCAAAGCGAGGTGAATAGCAATGGCCGAGCTTATCCCCCACCTCCTGGAACATGCCTTCGAGGACACCGTCTACTTGGTGCCGTTTCTGCTTGTTACGTATTTCCTGCTTGAGCTGCTTGAGCACAAGGCGGGCAACCGTACAGAAGAGCTGGTGCAGAAGGCCGGCCGTTTGGGCCCAGCCGTTGCCGCGATTCTGGGCGCCATCCCCCAATGCGGCTTTTCCGCAGCAGGCGCAGCGTTGTTTTCCAGCAGGGCCATCACCCTGGGCACCCTGTTCGCCGTGCTGCTTTCCACTTCCGACGAGATGCTGCCGCTGTTCATTGCCGAGCAGGTGGATTGGCACGTGATGGCGGGCATTCTTGCCACCAAGGTTGCTATCGGCATGATCATGGGCTTCGCAATCGATGGCGTGCTGCGCCTTCGCCTGCGCTTCGTCCAGGAAAAAGCCGCAGAAGAGCATGCCCACGAGCATGAGCATTCCTGCAACTGCGAGCACAAGCACGAAGAAGAGCACGCCTTCGGGCCAGACCATTGTCACAATCCCAGCTGCCACTGCGATGCCGGCCACAGCGGCTGGGGCGAAATCGTAGCAAGCACGGTGAAGCACACGCTTCAGGTTTCGGCGATCGTGTACCTTATCTCGCTTGCACTGGTTGCCGTTATGGAGGTAGCCGGCGAAGAGGCCGTGGCTACGTTTCTCGCCTCCAACCCAAGCTTGGCCATATTCGGCTCCGCCCTGGTAGGACTCATCCCCAACTGCGGCGCCAGCGTGGTTATCACGCAGCTGTATCTCGATGGCATGCTGGGCACGGGTGCCATGCTCTCAGGCCTGCTCGTCTCTGCAGGTGTGGGCTTGCTGGTCCTGTTCGGCGAGAACCGTCGCCCCAGGCAGAACATCGCCATTTTGGCGGGGCTTTACGCCACCGGCATATGCTGGGGCTCGCTGTTCCAGGCGCTGGGCGTTACGTTCATGTAGGCCTTATGCGACTGGCGAGGGGCGCGCAAAACCCATAAAACAGAAAAGGCGACCGACATGCTGTCGATCGCCTTTTCTTTGCGCGGGAGAAATGTAAAGCAGCTATTCCCCTGCTTTCAGCCACTCGATTATCTCGGGCAGCTGCTCTTGGTACTGGTTATAACCGTCGAAATAGCTGGCACGCAACCGCTCCATGTCGGTGGTGCTGTTCTCTACCGCCATCTTGTCCGCATACACAATGTATACCTTGCCCGTTTCAGCAAGCGCCTCAAGCTTATCAAGCTCGGCATTGTAGCGCTCGTTGCGCGTAAGCAGCGCTTCCTTCACCTTGGGATATTTGCGGAAGCTGTTCGCGATGGCGCGTGCTCCCCTGCCGATTTCCTCGGTAGGCTTGCGGAAGCCCTTAGGACGCGTGAGCACCGCCAGAATGCGCGGGCAGCCGGAATCAAGCGCCAGCTGCAACGGAATACCCGCCCCAACGCCCAAGCCGCCGTCGAAGTACACGTGCCCGTCGATTTCCACCGGAGGCATCACCACAGGAAGCGTGCTGCTGGCACGCACACGCACCATCAGGTCTTCCAACGTGGGCATATCCTCCCTGCGCCACACCACCGACTCGCCGGTATCGCGGTCGAAAGCCTGCATGGAGCAGGGCGTGGGATTGGCTTTGAACGCCTCGAAGTTGAACGGCAGAACGCCATCGGGCAAGCCCGCTTCCTCGTAGATCCAATGGGCCGAGAACATGCCTTTGCCCTCGATGAAGCTCTTAGCACCGCCGAATTCAGGCTCCAGCGCAAAATCGGTGAAGCTGGCACGGGTTCGCCACACATCGCCCGAAAGGAAGTTCACGGTATTGCTTGAGCCTGCGGAAATACCGCATACATGCCCGAAGCTGATGCCTTGCTCAAGCAAAAGCGATGCCATTGCCGAAGTGTAGCTGGCGCGCATGCCGCCGCCCTCAAACATCAACACCGTATTTGCTGCATGAAAGTTTACTTTCCTCATGATGCCCCTCGTTTCTTTTTCCTATTCAGGATACCCGCATATTCCCAGCTCAAAAACAAACGGTTGCGTATCCGTTGACGGGTTTTGAGCACAAAAAAGCCCGCTCGAACTCGTCGAGCGGGCTCCCCAGTGAGAGGGCGTATTTTTTAGCCAAGCAGGTCGGCTGCCACTTCTTTAGCGCATGCCAGACCATCGGCGAGAGAGTTAACCACCAGCGTGGAACCGTGCTTTGCGTCGCCTGCAGCATAGATGGGCGTTTCGCCCTCATGCTTCACGCGATGCGTGCCTTCCACCATAACCGGACGAACACCGCGGCCATCGGTCACCTCAGCACCCAGCGCATCGTAGATGCCGCGCTCTGGGCCCGTGAAGCCGCATGCGATAAGCACAAGCTGCGCGGGCATGGTGCGCTCAGTCTCCATCATGCGCTGCGGAGCACCCTGGCTCCAGTCGAGCGTAACCACGCGCAAGCCGCTCACATGGCCCTCTTCGCCCATGACCTCTACCGTATCGGCAGAGAACGAGCGGGGGTCTTCCTGGAAGTGCTCGATTGCCTCGCGTTGGCCGTAGTCGGTCTTCTTCACGAAGGGCCATTCGGGCCACTGGTTGGAAGCGGTGCGCGTCTCGGGTGGAGCCGCGTTGTACTCAAGCTGATGAACGCTCTTGGCGCCCTGACGGATAGCCGTTGCGATGCAGTCGGTACCCGTATCGCCGCCGCCGATAACCACAACGTCCAAGCCCTTTGCGGAAATCGCAGGCTCAGTGCCGCTGATTACCGACTTCGTGGAAGAAGTGAGGTAATCGACTGCGAACACCACGCCTTCCTGATCGGCGCAGGGAGCGGCAAGGCCGCGCGGAGCCGCGGCGCCAACAGCGACAACCACCGCGTCGAAATCGGACTTCAAGCGCTTGGCCACTGCTTCCTCGGAAGCGTCGGTGTTCAGCTCGAAGGAAATGCCGTTCTCCTCAAGGAACTTGATGCGACGAGCAACGATCTCCTTGGGCAGCTTCATGTTCGGGATGCCGTACATCAGCAAACCGCCTGCCGCGTCATGACGCTCGAACACGGTGACGCGAATGCCCGCTTCGGCCAGCTGCCATGCAGCGCCCAGGCCACAGGGGCCAGAGCCAACCACGGCGACCTTCGGCGCGTCAGCTGCAGGCGCCGGAATAGGCTTCGGGCCGCCTGCCGCCCACTGATGGTCGGAGATAGCGCGCTCGTTGTCGCGGATGGTGGTTGCGCCCTCGATGGAGGCAAGGTTGCAAGCCGCCTCGCACAGCGCCGGGCACACACGGCCGGTGAACTCGGGGAACGGGTTGGTAAGCGAAAGACGCTCAGCCGCTTCGTCCCACAAGCCGCGGTACACCAAGTCGTTCCACTCGGGGATGAGGTTATGAAGCGGGCAGCCCGAAGGACGCGCCTTGCCGAAGCTGAAGCCGGCCTGGCAGAACGCCACGCCGCACATCATGCAGCGGCTTGCCTGCACCTGCTGGTCAGCCTCGGAAAGCGGCTGCGCGAACTCCTGGAAGTCCTTGATGGCCTCGAGCGCCTCGCGCTCGCCATGAGCAACGCGATCGTGCTCGAGATATGCTCCTGCCTTGCCCATTACTGGCGCCCCTTTCCTACGATCTCGTATGCCTCTTCAAGCGCTTCTTCATGGCTCTTGCCTTCAGCTTCCGCTGCGGCAACAATCTGCAGAACGCGCTCGTACTCAACCGGGATAACCTTCACAAAGTGCTGCTTCATGGCCTCGAAGCGATACAGCATCTTGATGCCGCGCGGGCTCTGCGTGTACTCAACATGCTCTTCGATGAGGCTGTGGATAAGCTCGATTTCGCTTTCGGTGGGAACCTCGAGCTTCACCGAGCCCATGTTGCAGCGGCTTGCCAGCGTACCGTACTCGTCGTAGACGTACGCCACGCCGCCGGTCATGCCTGCTGCGAAGTTCAAGCCGACCTCGCCCAGGATAAGGGCAGTGCCGCCGGTCATGTACTCGCAGCCGTGGTTGCCAACGCCTTCTACCACGATAGTGGCGCCGGAGTTGCGCACGCCGAAGCGCTGACCCGCAAGGCCGTTCACGAAGCCGCGGCCCGAGGTTGCGCCGAAGAAGGCGACGTTACCCACGATGGTGTTCTCATCGAATTTATAGGTGGCATCTTCGGAAGGATGCACCGAAAGGATGCCGCCGGAAAGGCCCTTGCCGAAGTAGTCGTTCGCATCGCCCGTGACGTTGAGCGTAACGCCCTTCGGGATGAAGGCGCCGAAGCTCTGGCCAGCGGAGCCTTCGCAGTCGATGGTTACCGAGCCATCGGGCAGGCCCTCAGGGTGAGCCTTGGTCACAGCCGCACCCAGGATGGTGCCCACGCAACGGTTCACGTTGGCGATATCGGCACGGAAGCGGACCGGCTTCATGTGTTTGCGAGCTTGCTCGGTCATGGGCAGGAACAACGTCGCGTCAAGCGACTTGTCGAGCTCCACGTCGTACTTCATCTGCGGCAGGAAATGACGGCCGGCCGCACCGGGGATGTGGGCGCCGAACTCGCACTCGCCGTTGGCAAGGACCGGGGAAAGGTCGAGCAGGTTCGCCTTCCAGTTGCCTGGAACCTCTACCTGACGCAGGCACTCGGGATGGCCCACCATCTCGTCTACCGTGCGGAAGCCGAGCGAAGCCATAACCTCGCGCAGCTGCTCGGCAACGAACATCATGAAGTTCACCACATGCTCGGGCTTGCCGCGGAAGCACTTGCGCAGGCGGCAGTTCTGCGTTGCGATGCCTGCCGGGCAGGTGTCCTGCTGGCAATCGCGCTGCATCAGGCAGCCCATGGCGATAAGCGGCATGGTTGCGAACCCGAATTCCTCGGCGCCGAGCAGGCAGGCAACGGCAACGTCCTTGCCGTCCATCAGCTTGCCGTCTGCTTCCAGCACAACGCGGGAACGAAGGCCGTTCTGCAGCAATGTCTGCTGAGCTTCGGCGATGCCCAGCTCAAGCGGCAAGCCCGCATGCCAGATGGAATCGCGCGGAGCAGCGCCCGAGCCACCGTTGTGGCCGGAGATCAAGATCTTGTCGGCTGCGCCCTTGGCAACACCGGTGGCGATGGTGCCAACGCCGGCCTCGGATACCAGCTTCACGGAAACGCGCGCGTTGGGGTTGGCGTTCTTCAGGTCGAAGATCAGCTCTGCCAAGTCCTCGATGGAGTAGATGTCATGATGCGGCGGAGGCGAGATCAAGCCGATACCCGGCGTAGACTGACGCACCTCGGCGATCCAGGGGTACACCTTCTTGCCCGGCAGATGACCGCCTTCGCCTGGCTTTGCGCCCTGGGCCATCTTGATCTGAATCTCGATGGCAGAGGAGAGGTAACGGCTCGTAACGCCGAAGCGACCAGAGGCGATCTGCTTGATGGCAGAGTTCATGGAGTCGCCGTTGGGCAACGGGGTCTCGCGCTTCGGGTCCTCGCCGCCTTCGCCGGAGTTGGAGCGGCCGCCCAGGCGGTTCATGGCGATGGCCATGCACTTGTGAGCCTCTTCAGAAATGGAGCCATAGCTCATAGCACCCGTGTTGAAGCGCTTGACGATGTTCTCGGCAGGCTCAACCTCTTCCAGCGGAACCGGCGTGCGGTCGGTTACGAAGTCGAGCAGGTCGCGCAAGCGAATGGCGCGGCCTTCCTGATGCAGATGGTCGCTGTACTCCTTGAACATCTCGAAGTTGCCCTCGCGGCAAGCGTGCTGCAAGAGGTAGATGGTCTGCGGGTCGATGAGATGCTCTTCGCCGCCCTGCGGACGCCACTTGGTGAGGCCCAGGGAAGGCAGCTGGTCGGGAGCAGGCGTGCTCAGGATGGCAACCGCATCATCGTAGCGCTGGTTCTCCTCACGCTGAACGTCGGCAACGCCCAAGCCGCCCACGCGAGAAACCGTGCCCGCGAAGTACCTGTCGATGAACTCCTGCTTGAAGCCAACCGCCTCGAAGATCTGGGCGGAGTGGTAGCTCTGAACCGTGGAGATGCCCATCTTCGACATGATGGAGGTGATGCCAGCGGTAACAGCCTTGTTGTAGTTGGCGATGCCCTCTTCGGCAGATACCGCCAAAGCGCCCTTTGCCGCCAGGTCGGCGATGCACTCGTGGGCCATATAGGGGTAGATGCCGGAAGCAGAGTAGCCGACCAGCGCAGCGAAGTCGTGCGCGGAGATGGCGTCGCCGGTCTCAACCACGAAGTCGGCGAAGGTGCGAACGCCCACGCGGATAAGGTGGTTGTGAACTGAGGAAACGGCCAGAAGCGAAGGGATCGGCACTTCGCCTTCGGCGGCGCGATCGGAAAGCACGATGATGCTTACGCCGCCGCGCACAGCCTTCTCCACGTCGGTTGCTAAGTTGTGCAGCGCCTCTTCCAGAGCACCCTCGCCCGCATCGCGGCGATACGTGGCGCTGAAACGCTGGGCCTTGAATCCAACGCGATCAACTGCGCAGATGCGATTGAACTGGCTTTTCGTGAGCATGGGCCCATCGAGGCGGATCAGCTGGCATGCCGTGCGGGAATCTTCCAGGAGGTTGCTGTGGTTGCCGATGTAGAGCACGCTCGACGTTACCAGGCTCTCGCGCAATGCGTCGATTGGCGGGTTGGTTACCTGGGCGAACAGCTGATAGAAGTAGTCGAAGAAGGAGCGGTTCTTCTTGGAAAGGCACGCAAGGGATGCGTCGATGCCCATGGATGCCAGGGGCACACCGCCCTTTTCGGCCATAGCACGTACCACTTCGTCGACATCGTCCCAGTGATAGCCGAGCTTTGCCATGCGCACCGTCATGGGAACGTCGGCATCGGGGGCAGGGGTTTCCTGCTTGGGGGCCTCAAGGTCGTTGACCTCGATCTTCTCTTCCTTCACCCAATCGCTGTAGGGCTTTTCCTTCGCGTAGCGGGCACGAAGCTCATCGTTCCAGATAACGCGATCGTTTGCGGTGTCGATCTCCACCATCTCGCCAGGGCCAAGGCAGCCGGCGGTAAGGATGTTGGAAGGCTCAATCTCGATGGTGCCAACCTCGGAGGAAAGCAGGAAGCGGTCATCGCGCGTCACATAGTAGCGAGCGGGGCGCAGGCCGTTGCGGTCGAGCGCAGCGCCGAACGTGGTGCCGTCGGTGTAGGCGATAGCCGCCGGGCCGTCCCAAGGCTCCATGAGCATGGACTGGTACTCGTCGTATGCGCGGCGACGAGCAGGCAGCGTTTCGTTGTGGTCCCACGGCTCAGGCAGCAGCATGGAAACTGCGCGGGTCATATCGCGGCCGTTCATAACCAAGAACTCGAGCACGTTGTCGAGGATGGCGGAGTCGGAGCCTTCCTTGTTGATGATGGGCAGCACGGATTCCAGGTCCTTGCCCAGAACCGGCGAGTACAGGTTGGGTTCGCGGGCGCGAATCCAGTTCACGTTGCCCTTCAACGTGTTGATCTCGCCGTTATGGATGATGTAACGGTTCGGGTGAGCGCGCTCCCAGGAGGGGGTGGTGTTGGTGGAGTAGCGCGAATGCACCAGCGCGATTGCGGTTTTCACGGCAGCATCGGAAAGGTCGATGTAGAAGCGGCGCATCTGCGTTGCCACCAGCATGCCCTTGTACACGATAGTACGGGCGCTGAAGGAGCATACGTAGAAGATATGGCCGTCCAGCGCGTGCTCGGCGTCGGCGGCCTTCTCCACCATGCGGCGGCATACGTACAGGCGGCGCTCGAACGCATCGCCGCGCTCAACGTCTTCAGGGCGTCCTACGAATGCCTGAAGGATGGTGGGCATGCAGGCGCGTGCGGTTGAGCCCAGGTCGTGGGGGTCGATGGGCACCTCGCGCCAGAACAAAAGCGGCAGGCCGGCCTTTGCGCAGCCCTCTTCGAAGATGCGCTTGGAAACCTCAACGCCACGCTCATCCTGGGGGAAGAAGAGCATAGCCACGCCGTAGTCGCCTTCATCGGGAAGAAGGTGACCGCACTTCTGCGCTTCCTTGCGGAAGAAATGATGAGGAACCTGGAACAAGATACCGGCGCCGTCGCCTGTATTGTGCTCCAAACCCTTACCACCGCGATGCTCCAGATTTACAAGGACCGAAAGGGCATCGTCGATCATCTGATGCGAGCGCACGCCTTTAAGGTGTGCCAGCGCGCCGATACCGCACGCGTCATGCTCGAACTCAGGACGATACAGCCCGCTTTGCGCAGGCACGTTCCGTGTTTGCATTCTGAACCTCTCACTCTCACTGTTGGAAAGCCGCTGGGCGTTTGTCCTCTCCGCTCGGCGGCCCATGCGAACCGTTTGTCCTCCCCTGCTCGGGGAAGGTGGGGATAATTCGCTAGCAAACAAGGTAACGCCTATCAAAGGCGCACCGATGCTTTGTTTCGATACGTAACAAAGCAGATTTCAAGAGTTAACACACACGAAACAGGACGTTCAAACGCGCGAAACCGCCCTTGCGGGCAGCGCAACGCTCAGACGCTACAGTGCAGGGATGTAGGCTTTGCGGTAAAAGGCACGGGCTTTGTCCGACACCACCTGGCATATTGCGCCGATGGCGAACATCGAGATAACCGTGCCAACGCCCACCCCGAACAGATGCCCCGAAAACGCAAGGGCCATTGCGCAGGCAAGGAGGAAGCGCAGCACATCGTTGATGATTTTCGCCTTGCCGAAAGGCAGATGGGTGATCTTCATGAACGCCTGCGTGCACCCATCGGCCGGGTTCAGCACGAAGTCCATGGCAACCATGGCGCTGACGCCGATGGCAACAAGCGTGATGCCGATGGCGAACATGATGCAGCTGACCGGCAAGCTCGGATCATGGCAAAACCAGAAGCAATCGAGCGCCAGCACGTAATCGAACACGTCGATCAGGCACCCGAACGCAAAGGCAAAGGGAATCTGCAAGGCGATTTTGAGGTTGAACGTGCGAAACACCAGTATCTGGATAAGCACGTCGATGCAGTACAGGCAAATGCACGACTGTCCCAGGGTAAGCAGGTGGGTTCCCTCGCTGAACACCAGCGGAATCGACTGAAACGCAGGCGCGCCGAAATCGCTTCGCGCGCTCAGCACCACGCCAACGCCCAAAATCAGAATGCCCGCCGCATAAATCGCTATGCGCAGCGGCATCGAACGCGTTTGCGCCGCCCTGCCTGCACTTGCTGCAGTGCCTTCGCTTTCCATAATCCCCTCTTTTCGCATTGGCCAATGCGCTGCGGCCCCAAACGGCAGCGCATCGATTTCCCCAAGTGTAGCAGCAAAGGCAGAGCCAACGCACCTGCGCAAAGACGACTCGTACGCGCATTTGCGGCACATCGGGTATCCTGAAGGCAGCGCACCGGCTTACAAGGGGAAGGGCTGCTATGGCTAAGAAGATTTCGAAGAAGCAGGCGAGAAAGGCTACCGAGGCCGCCGTCGAGGACGCGTTGGAGAAATACCTCTCCAGCACGCTTTCCGCCAGCGAAACGCAGCATCAAGCCGACGGCGCATCGCCTTTGGGCGCGTCGTATCGCCGCGGCCCCGTAACCCTGCGCGGGAAGCTGATTCCGCAGCACAGCACCACCGGAAAGCTGATAAGCGAGGATACCGGCACCGACTGGCGCGATGCCGACCCGTGGCGTGCGCTGCGCATCCAGTCGGAGTTCGTGGACGGGTTCGATGCCCTTGCCGATTTGGGCCCTGCGGTGGCCGTATTCGGCTCAGCCCGCACCGAGCCCGGCAACCCGTATTACCAGCACGCCATGCAGATTGCGGGAAAGCTCGCCAACAGGGGCATCGCCGTGATCACCGGCGGAGGCCCCGGCATCATGGAGGCAGCCAACCGCGGCGCAGCCCTTGCCGACGGCACTTCGGTAGGGCTTTCCATCGAGCTTCCACGCGAGGAGAACACCAATGCCTGGGTGAACCTCGGCATCGAGTTCCGCTACTTTTTCGTCCGAAAGACGATGTTCGTAAAATATTCTTCCGGGGCCATTTTCTTCCCCGGCGGGTTCGGCACGCTCGACGAGATGTTCGAGGTACTGGTGCTGGCCCAAACGCACAAGGTGGGCAACATGCCCGTTGTGCTCTTCGGCTCTGCATACTGGCAAGGCATGCTCGATTGGATAAACGGCCCCATGAAAGACCAGGGCATGATCGACGAGCTCGACACCAGCCTGTTCACGGTAACCGACAGCCCCGAAGAGGCTATCCGCATCGCCGCCAGCGCCCTGAAGGCGAAATAGCCCAACGAAAGGAACGCCATGCCCGCAGAATTGGTAGACTGCCACACCCATACGGTGTTCTCCGACGGAAAAAGCACGTTCGAGGAGAACATGCGATCCGCCATCGAACGCGGCATCACCACCATCGCCTGCACCGACCATTGGGGGCGGCCCGAGTTTGTGGACTGCTCGATCGAAGAGGCGCGCCTCGGGAAGTATGCCGCCGCTATCGAGCGCATCCGCGTAGAATTCCCTCAGCTCGAGATCGTCCACGGGCTTGAAGCCGACTGGTATGCGGGCTGCGGCACCGACATCGCCGAAACCCGCGGCAACGCCACCTTCCTCCTGGGATCTATCCACTACCTCGAGGAAAAGGCGCTGGACTGGGACGAGGACATGCGCATCTGGGAAGAGCTCGGCGCCGATGCGCTCTGGCGCCTGTACGCCGAAGAGTGGTGCAAGGCGGCAACCAGCGGCCTGTTCGACTCCATGGCGCACCCCGACTTGCCTCGCCTGTTCGCGCTTTCCGGGTACGCGCCTTCCATTGACCTTCTGCCGTTGTTCGACTCCATGGCAGAAGCAGCACGCGAAGGCAACGTGCACGTCGAGATAAACACCGCGGGCCTCACCAAAGACTTCGCCGATTTCTACCCGCAAAAGCCGCTGCTTTCCCGCTTCTTCGCCGCAGGGGTGCCGCTTACCGTAGGATCCGACGCCCACCACGCCAGCCGCATCGGCGAGAGCATCGCAGAAGCGTACCGCTACGCCCGCAGCATCGGCTACGCCTCCATCGATGCACCCACTGTAGACGGGCGATGGCGCAGCATCGATATTTCAAATTAGCTGAATGCCCCTAAGCTGATGGCGAGTTCTTTTCCAAATGTATGCAAACTACCTCAAGAGCCATCAGCCCAACAGAATCGCAAGCCGCCTATGCGCTCAAGTCCTCCACTTCTGCAAGGTTGCCGAATGTGCGGATGTAGATGCGCAGGGCCCGCTTCAGCTCGGCCTCGGCAATGCCCTCGTTGGCAGCATGCATGCCTCCCACCCATTCAGGAACAGGGAACGCGCCCTCTTCGGCGGGCCCGAAGCTCACCGCGTTCGGAAACTCGCGCGCATAGGTGCCGCCGCCCATGGTGAAGGGGCGCACTTGCTTGCCCGTGGTCTCGCAATACGCATCCATCAACGCGCGCACCGAGGCCGTGTCGGGGTCCACCACGAAGGGCGGCTTGCTCGAGGTCACTTCAGCCGTTGCGCCGTGCCTTGCCGCCAGATCGGCGAAGATGCGCTCAAGCTTTTCACCGGTGATCGCCGCAGGGAAGCGGATGTCTTCCGTCATAACGTAGCGGCCCTCGACCTTGTTCATCATGCCGATAACGCTGGTGAGGTCTTGGAAGTCGTCGTCGCGACACGCCGCGCCGAACGCCGAGCCATCGGTGCACTCGGCCATCTCGGCGGCAAACCGCAGCCACGCCTGCTCCTGCTCGGCGCATATGCCGCAGCCAAGCAGGTAACGGCACAGGACGGCGATGGCGTTTACCGTTCCCGCGGGAAGCGATGCATGCCCCGCAATGCCCGTTGCGGTAACCAGCGCCCCTTCTTCGCAAGGCTCCAGGGCAATATGCTCGGCCGCCGGCAAGCTATCCGCGTTGGCGCGCACCACGGCTCGGGCGATGCCGGGCACCGCATTAGGAGCCGTACCCGCAGCGAAGGAAACAACGGCGCCCTCGATGGGCTCGGACGTCAGCACGGCGCCGAACTGCCCCTTTTCGCCATAGCACAGGGGAAATTCCGCATCGGGCGTGAACAGGAAATCGGGGGCCTCGTTATGCTCCAGGTAATACGGCACATCGCCCATGCCCGACTCCTCGTTGCAACCGAAGATGAAGCGCACACCATGACGCAAACGCTCACCGCGATCAAGCCAGAATTTCAGGCCATACAGCGCAGTGAGCACGGGAGCCTTGTCGTCGGAGGTTCCGCGCCCAACAAGCACCCCTTCTTTGCGGGTAAGGGCGAAGGGGGCGAAATCCCAGCCCTCACCAGCGGGAACAACGTCGACATGGCCGATGACGCCGATCTGCTGCCCGCTTTCGCCCGGCAAATCGGCATACCCCGCATAGCCATCGCCATCGTGAGGATCCAACCCCATGCGCTGGGCGATGGAAAGCGCTGCCTCAAGCGCTGCGCGCGGGCCTGGGCCAAAGGGAGCTCCTGGGGCAGCGTGCTCGGCATCAAGCGAGCTGTCGATGGCGATCAAACGCTCGGCATCCGCCAAGAACGCCGGCCATTGCTCTTCGACAAATGCCGCGATTTCCTCATCGGTAGCCTTCATGGGGTGTCCTTCCTCTTGTTTTCGCTCAGCAGCAATCCATCGTGCGCCGAAGCACAGCAAGCAAAAGCGGCACAAGGCCCAGGAGCATGCCCAGCCCGTGCGCCGCTTTCGCCCAATCCTAGAACCTGAAATCGTTCCCGGTTCCCGCCAAGATCTCGCCCACATGCTGCTCGGTTAGGGCGCGAGTGCGCTCGTTGGGGATCTTGAGCAACTCGCGCTTCACCATGGCAAGCCCCTTTTCCTTCGTGGCGGGCGTTGCGTAGTCGGCAAGGTACTCCGTAAGCGTCATAAGCGCGTTCGGGTGGCAGTAGTTCAGGATCTGGCCGTTTTTGCAGAAGCTCATGAACCTGTCGCCCGTGCGCCCCGCACGATAGCATGCCGTGCAGAAGCTGGGGATATGGTCGTTGTCCATCAGCCAGCTGATCACCTCATCCAGCGTACGCTGGTCGGAGACGTCGAACTGCTCGGTGTCGTGCGGGCGCACCGGCTCGTTGTAGCCGCCTACGCTGGTGCGCGACCCGCCGGAGATTTGGCTCACTCCGTACTGCAAGGCATGTTCGCGCACCTGCTGGCCTTCGCGCGTGGAGATGATCATGCCCGTGTAAGGCACCGTGATGCGGATAAGGGCGATAATCTTCTCGAAAACCTCGTCGGGAATGCCGTTGTCGAAGGTATTGGGATCGATGTCCATAGCGGGCTTCACGCGCGGAACGCTGATGGTATGGGGCCCTACCCCATGCACCGCCTCCAGGTGCTCTGCGTGCATGATGAGCCCCGCGAACTCGTAGCGATACCCTTGCAAGCCGAACAGGACGCCCAAGCCCACATCGTCGATGCCGCCTTCCATGGCGCGGTCCATCGCCTCGGTGTGCCAATTGTAATCGCGCTTAGGGCCGGTGGGGTGAAGCTCCTGGTAGCCCTTCTTGTTGTACGTTTCCTGAAACAGGATGTACGTGCCGATCTCGGCTTCTTTGAGCATGCGGTACTCTTCCACCGTGGTGGCGGCGATGTTCACGTTAACGCGTCGAATGGCTCCGTTCCTGTGCTTGATGGAGTAGATGGTTTCCATGCTCTCCAAGATGTATTCGATGGGATTGTGCTTGGGGTCTTCGCCTGCCTCGATGGCCAGGCGCTTGTGCCCCATGTCCTGCAGCGCTATGACCTCAGCGCGAATCTCTTCCTGGGTGAGCTTCTTGCGCGGAATCGCACGGTTCCTGGCGTGGTACGGGCAGTACAGGCATCCGTTCACGCAGTAGTTCGAAAGGTACAGTGGCGCGAACAAGACGATGCGATTGCCGTAATAAGCCAGCTTGATCTGACGCGCCAGCTCCTTGATTTCCTGGTTGATCTGGGGATCGTCGCAGGCCAAAAGCACGCTTGCCTCGCGGTGGCTTATCACTGCGCCATGATCGGCCGAAGGGTGCAGGTTGGCACGGGCCTTGTCCAGAATCCGCCGACACAATGCCACGTCGTTTTTATGCGCGTCGGCATACGCGAGCGAGTCGAGGATCTCGCCATCGTTGATGAACTCGTCGGCGCAGAGTGATTTGGGGTCGTAGCGGTATTCCGTCATAAACGCTTCTTTCGCTTTGTCTTCGTTAGGCGCACCGCACAGGCCTCGGGCCCGGCCCGCGATGGCCGATGCTATATATTTGCACTTAGTAAAGGTACCGCGAACAAGCCCCCTCCGCCCACCAAAAAACATGCGCATCCATAAACGGCTTTATTAACCGTTAATGAACCGAAACAATACAATGGCACCATCGGCATAAAACCAGGGAAAGGGATCATCGTGGAGCAGAACGCTGCAGGCAAAACCAATCCTTCGCTTGTCGAAAGTGGGCCTTCCCTTATGCGCACGCCAAAGGGCATGCGCATGGCCATCGGCCTGTTCGGGCGGCGAAACGTGGGCAAATCGAGCGTTCTGAACGCCATCACGAACCAGCAGACGAGCATCGTTTCCGCCGTGGCCGGCACCACCACCGACCCCGTGGAAAAGCCCATGGAGCTTCTTCCCCTAGGGCCCGTGCTGTTCATCGATACCGCAGGCATCGACGACGACCAAGACACCGTAGGCGAGCTGCGCGCGCAACGCACCCAAAAGGTGTTCGACCGCTGCGATTTGGGCTTCATCGTAACCGAGGCGGGCACATGGGGCCCTTACGAAGACGAGATTGCCGCCCAGCTTTCCCGCAGGAAAATCCCCTTCATCGTCGTATGCAATAAAACGGATCTGCTCCGCCTTGACGAAAACCTGCCTTCAGCCCCGCAGCCCAAGGAAAGCAGCAAGCACGCTCCGCGCGGCTACGTCGACCCGCCCAAGCAAAAGGCCATTCGCTCCGCCTGCAAAAACGCGCTGCCCGCCCAACTGCAAGAGGCCCCACTGGTGTGCCTGTGCGCCCCGCAGCGCGCAGGCGTGCTTGAGCTGAGGCAGGCCTTGCTCGACAATGCGCCAGAGGAGTTCGTGAACGATCCTAAGATCATCGGCGACCTTGTTGCGCCTGGTTCGGTGGTCATCCTGGTCATCCCCATCGACAAGGAAGCCCCTAAAGGACGCATCATCTTGCCGCAGGTGCAGGCAATACGCGATTTGCTCGACTCGCACTGCATGCCCCTGTGCGTTACCGACAAAGAGCTTCCGCAAGCCCTTGCCTCGCTGAAAGAGCCGCCCGCTCTGGTGGTTACCGATTCGCAAGCGTTCGCAAGCGTTGCCAAGATAGTGCCGGAGAGCATTCCCCTTACGGGATTCTCGGTTGCCTTTGCGCGTTTGAAGGGCGACTTGCCCACCCAGGCGCTTGGCACGCTGGCCATCGATGCGCTTACCGAAGATTCCCGCGTGCTTATCGCCGAAGCCTGCACCCACCACCCTATCGAGGAGGATATCGGCACCGTGAAGATACCGCGCCTGCTTCGAGCGCGCGTGGGGCAGGGCCTCACCGTCGATCATGTCCGCGGCGTCGATTTCCCCGAGGACCTTTCCTCTTACGACCTGGTAATCCACTGCGGCGGCTGCACATTCAACCGTCGCGCTGTGCTTTCACGTATCCAGGCATGCGTGCATTCCGGCGTCCCCGTCTCGAACTACGGCCTTACCCTGGCGTACCTCATGGGCGTGTTCGAGCGCTCCATCAAGGCGTTTCCCGGTATGGAAGAGTTTTTGGATAGGCACCGAGAATCAAAGGGCACAACAAGGCGGTAAAATACGC
>OLPO01000063.1_pt1 | contig 99010 bp, 106 predicted proteins | sample 1672831 | NCBI WGS metagenome assembly OLPO01 (sample SAMEA3136728, study PRJEB25190) | human gut metagenome | reverse complement strand
TGGCTAAAATATGCAGACATTTATCCTATATCACATAAGATAGTGATTAAGGGTAACAACAAATTCATATTTGCTGCTGATAAGTATGCTTATGCTTATGTTGAGAGAAAAGAGGGTAAAGTTACTCTTAAGATATATCAACCATTCAATACTAATGGCTATAAATGGTCAAACAAACATGATAGGTCAGTAATAAGTCTTTGGACTAAAATACCTGAGCAAGGAGAGAAGTTAATAGTCTGCTCTTCAATGAAAGATGCTCTATGTGTTTGGTCTAATACAGGTGTGCCATGTATTGCAATTCAAGGTGAAGGTTATGGTATAAGTGATACTGCAATTAGTGAACTTAAAAGGAGATATAAAGAGATTTATATACTACTGGATAATGATGAAGCTGGCTTGGAAGATGCAAGGAAACTGTCAGAGTCCACTGGGTTCACTAATTTAGTATTACCTGATTATGGAGCTAAAGATTGTAGTGACTTATTCAAGCTCCTTAACAATGTGAATGAGTTCAAACAGGTGATTCTCAGCCTTATAAATGGAGAACAAGTAAACATCAATATCCCATTTTAAATTAAATAACATTATGGAAGCAAGAAAGATTTTATTCGTGATGAACAACAGTTCAAGTCAGAAAAGTATTATGTCAGAAGCTGAAACTCTTGGTGCTTTAAAAGCAGACATGAGAAGGGCAGGTATCAACTATGACAACATGACATTCTATGAAGGTAGAACAAGAACAGAATTGAAGGATGATGCCTCAGTTCTGCCTACTAATGTTCCTGTTGCAGCTAAGGGCACAACCCCTGCCACTACTACCAATGACTTGGTGTTCATGTTGACCACAGCTAACAAGAAGATTAGAAGTGGTGCTGGTGATAGACCTGCTGCTTATGCCAAGATTAAGCAGCTTGGATTGCAGGATGCTTGTAAGGCTAAGTATGGTAAGAACTTTACCCAGTGCAGTACTTCTGATTTGGAGGCACTAATTGCAGATGCATCCCCTAAAGTTGAACCTAAAGTAGAAGCTCCTGCTGTTGAAGCTGCCCCTATCATAGGTAATACTGCTGTTATTATCAGCAATGCAGGTAGTGCTAAGCCTAGAGTTGTGAAAGTAGTAATGGAAACTACCAATGTGAGCTTGAAAGAAGCTAAAGACATCGTTGAGGACGTTCCTTCAAGAATCCAAGGATTGACTAAGGAAGTTGCTGCTAAGTTTGTAAGTGACTTGATTGATGCAGGTGCTATGGCATCTATTGAAGGTCAAGGTAGTGCTCCTGCATCTGTTGCACCTGTACAAGTAATAGATGTAAAGGCAAGAAGAATCTTAGGTCAATTATTGAATCTTCTTATTGATGAAGAGGATTTATATGGCAACTATTCAGAATTGCTTGATGACCTACAAGGTGAATGTGGTGAAACTCAAGCTGTAGAGGAAAAAGCTGAACAGCCTGCTCCTAAGAAAGAAGATGATAACCTTTCTCAATCAGAGATTAATTCTCTGTTTGGTGGTTGGGCACAGTAAATAACATTAAGAGGTTGGTGAGTATTCATCAGCCTCTTTTTTTTTTTGGTGATATATGGAAGAAAGAATAATAGAAAAGATAACAGGCATGTATAACTCTATCATGGAAAAGCCTAATATTATTTATGATATATTTAAGGATTTCTATGGTGAAGAGTTTGTAGATATGCAGAACTACCTATCACTAGAAGAGTATATATCTTTTATTAGAAGGAACTTCTCAGAGGAAAGTATTCTTGAACCAGGGAATAATCTTTATGGTTCTAACAGGTTCAATGAGATATTTATATTAGTTAGATTTCCAGAAGTTAGGGTAACTAATGAAAATGATAGATATATAGACATCTGGGAGTTGTATGCTAAAGTAACTTTTAATTGGAGAGGTAAATCAAGAGGAGACTTCCTGCTAAATAGAGCTGAATATAATGTATTCCAGTTACAGAATAACTATATGCACAGTCATATTCATTCTATACCCACAAGTGACTTCACATCATTTCAATCTCCTTGTTTAGGTAGTGGTCCTATTAGAGATACTCTTGCATTACTAGCAACAGACTTTGATGAACTAAGATGGCAATTATTCTGTCTTGAGCTTAGTAAATATGTTCAAGTAGAGTCACTTGCTGGTGGTCCTTATAAGAGAATGGAAAATCTTGGTAAGAATAGTATGAGTCGTGATGAGAGTAATTGGTCTATGTTTAGTAATGAAAATTTGCCTCATTTTAATTCATTTAATAATGAAAGAGTTAGACAATTTGTCAAATGGCTTCTTGAGAGAAAGAAACTCAAGTTCGATTTTGCTAATGGTAGCTATGGTATCAGTATGTCATATATCACTTGGAGAATATTCTTGAGCAATGAATTCATTGAATGGTACAATATTCAATATGCTGAGGGTAATGCAACTGCTACATATTTAGACTTGCTTGCAGAAGGTGTACTTGTAAAAGGAATCATCAATAACAACAGGTTCTATTATGATAACAGTGGTAGAGGAATTAACTATTCAAGATATGTAGGAAAGAAAGTATGTATCTTTAAAGGTGAAGAAGTAAGACTAGTGATAAGGGATTTGGAAAGCAGAGCCAATGATAATAACTTATCTAATTTTATTAACAATAGACTTGCAGAATACATATATAAATGTATTTTGAAAGTAGTAAATTATGAATATGGAAACAACAGTACAGAAACCCAAACTGCTGGACCTAGTAAAACAGTCATCTACATATAAGTTGATTGTAAGCCCAGAATTGGAACAGAAAATAAGATATTACTTGGATAGATTTCCAAGAGATGAATACTCAGGTACTTTATTCTATACAGTATCTGGAAGTTTTGAAACTAAAGACTTGGTAATTAATGCCTTTGATTTCCTATTGCAAGATATAGGAACTAGTGGCTATACTGAGTTTAACCAGTCTCCTGATGTAATAGGTTATATGGTAGAGCATCCAGAGTTACTTGATGAAAAGGTATATCAAGGATTAATGCACTCACATCATATATTAGGTGCATTCTTTAGTGGTACAGACTTAGCTACTCTTAGAGAAGAGGGCACTGATAGAATTCACTTTGTATCCTTGATTATTGATACTAAGGGTACTTATCAAGCAGCTATTACAAGAGTGGTTGTTGAGAAGATGCAGGCTACTGGCTTCATTAAATATCCTACATTTAATGGTCAAGAGGTAACTGGAAGCCCTATTACTTATAGCTTCAATAGAAAGAAGCTTGAGTACTTTATGCTTGATGTAGAAAGACCTGCCATTGAAAATCCCTTTTCAGAAATGGCTGCTAGGATTGAAGAAGTTAAAGAACAGAAAGCTAAAGCTGTTAAAGAAAAAGCTGCAACAACTCCTTATGGTAACTATGGTGGTGGCTATAATAACTATGGTCAATATGGAAACTGGGGTAAGAAAGAGGATAAACCAGCAGTACCTACAAATGGCATCAGTTACCAGACTAATGTAGGAAGAGGTAATCTAGCAGTACCTACAAATCCTAACTATGTACCACCTGTACAGAATGAGTTACCTTTTGAAGAACCTGATGTTGATGTGCCACCTCCTTATGGTTATGTTAAAGTTGACCCTGAGACTATTAATGATTTAGCTGCTCAGTTAGTTACTGGTGACATCAATTACTTTAAGCCTACTGATATAACTCTTGATGAATTAGCTAGGGCTGGTGAAGAGATGTTTGAACAAAGGTTTGAAGATGAAAAGCTATTCCATGCTTGGGCAGAACAATATGTAGAGTTCCTTGTGTACTATACAGAAGACCCTAAGCTTGAGATGTTTGATGATGAAGTACTTGCTGCATTAATTGCACATGACTTAGCAGAGGTGCTTAGTGCACTCACTACTAAAGGTAAGTATATTAATCAGTTCATTGAAATATTAAATAGATATATCATTTAATTATGAATGAAGAAGAAAGAGTAATAGAAGCAGTGCCTACTGATTATGAAGAGGCTATGCAGACTGCTACATTTGATGAGACTCCAATACCTGTTGTAGAGGAGCCATTATCTCCTGATTTAGCTGCACTAATAGAAGAAGCTGATAGATTTTTAGCTAGTAGAGAGGTTGAAGAATCAACCCTTATAGATGATACTCTTCAAGTATCTGAGGAACCATCAGTAGAATTGACACCAGAAGAACAAGCTGTACTTGACCAAGCAATTGCTACTCAAGACAGTGAGATACCTGTGAATTCAGCTACTTTACAGTTGCAGGAATCTACAAGTAGATTTAGTGGTGCTGTCTGGTATGAAGCTATTCGACAGAAATCTATTATATTAGCTGGATTAGGTGGTATTGGTAGTTATGTTGCATTTCTATTAGCTAGAATGCAACCAGCTAGAATCACTATGTATGATGATGATATAGTAGAAGCTGTTAATATGTCAGGTCAGTTGTATAGTGTAACAGATGTAGGAAACTATAAAGGTAATGCCATTTATCAAATGATGAAGAATTATGGTAACTTCTATAATGGTAATGTGAATACTCAAAGATTTACTGACCAATCCTTAGGAGGTCCTATAATGATTTGTGGCTTTGATAACATGGAAGCAAGAAAGGTATTCTATCAAAGTTGGAAGAACTGGAGAAACACAACTGATGATTCATCTAAATGTCTATTCATTGATGGTAGATTAGCAGCAGAAGAATTTCAAGTAATTGCAATTCAAGGTGATGATGAAAGGGCAATGAAACTCTATGAAGAAGAGTGGTTATTTAGTGATGCAGAGGCAGAAGAAACTCTCTGTAGCTATAAACAAACTACATTTATGGCTAATATGATTGGCTCAGTTATGGTCAATATATTTGTTAATTTTGTAGCTAATGAATGTGACCCAGTATTCCCAAGAGATGTGCCCTTCCTTACTACCTATGATGCAACTACTATGTATTATAAAGTAGAAATGTAGTATGGCAGTATATAGATTTGCTAGTACAATTGCTGGCTTATTCAGAAATGAAGGAAGTGATGAGTATCCTCAGTTATCTCAAGTAGGTATAAGTTGGTCTAATAATAATGTGCTTAATAGGTTCACTAAATGTGATTTAAGTGGTCCAGAGTTTGAGGTTCCAGTTGCTATAAGAGGTTATGCTGAGAGAGAACTAAGAACTACTATTGGGAAAACCTTTTCAAGTATAGGAGAAAAAGAGTTAGTGGTTCCTATAATTCAGCAGAGTTATATTAATAACAAAAGAACTGCTGATTCTATACTCAAACAACTCTTTGAATCTACCATTCAATATGGCATGGTGAATATAAAGACAAACAAAGATATTGAGTATCATGGAGGAAGAGGCTATATCTTTGATGCTAATTTTAACCCTATATTCTTTGCTACTCTGATAGGTCATTATGATGTTGAAGATGTCAGCAATAGAGTGAGAGGTTGGACTTGGACTGAATGTAGAGTGTATTTACATCCTAATATAATCATTGACGGTAGTGACTTAATAGGTAAAGGTATAATGAAGAAAGTTCTTCCTTATTTGTTAAGTAGCAGAGATGTTCTTCCTTATTCTAGGATAAATTGGATAAAAATAAGTGAGAATATTAAAGTCAAGGTTATTATTGAAGATGCTAGTAGGTTCTTTAGAACTCCTACACCTATGAGAGCTGACTTTACTAATGAAGAGATGAATGAAATGTTAGCAGCTCATGCAGATGAAGTTGTAAGACAGTTTAAGTTATGACACTAAATGAATATTTTGGTAATTGGATTAGAGTTATAGATGTTAATGAGTTGAATAAGGTTACTGGGATTATAGGCAATATAAGAAAGCCTATATGTCCTAGTATTCCTGATGTATTCAGGTCATTCACTCTGTGTCCCTATGAAGACTTGAAGGTAGTTATGATAGGGCAAGACCCATATCCACAGAAAGATATAGCCACAGGTGTTCTATTTGGTAACAGGAGTGAGGTAAGCGAAGATAACTTATCTCCTTCACTAAAGATTGTTAAAGAGGCATCTATTAATTTTGAGGTTCCACATAATAGTATTATCTTTGACCAGACTTTAGAAAGTTGGGCTAATCAAGGTATATTGATGATAAACTCAGCATTAACTGTAGAGATGAATAAAGTGGGAAGTCATACAATGTTATGGAGACCTTTCATCACTAAGTTATTAAAGAACTTATCAGAGTGGAATACAGGTATAATCTATGTTCTATTTGGAGAACAAGCTAGAACATTTGCACCTTATATTAATGGTAAGTCTAATATCATTCTTGAGGAAAAGCATCCAGCCTACTATGCTAGAATGGAAAAGAGGATGCCTTCAACAGTCTTTGAAGAAGTAAGCAGACTAACAAAAGAGAAGTATGGTGAACCTATTAAATGGTTCCAAGAGTATTAATAAATAATAATTTCAAATCATGAAAAAGTATGTATTTGTAAAGACAGGTGAAGCTGTAGAGTTAGGTCAAAAATTGGCTAGAGTTGCTAACACATTGTTAGGTCCTGTTGTAGTAGAAGAAGTAGAAATCACAGAGAAAACACTTCCTATGTTTATTAAGAGAGGTGTAATTTCAGTGCAAGAAGAGGAAGCTAATTGCACTCATGTGAACATTGACTATTACATTGGACATCTTGCTGAAAGAATCAACTGGAAGCCTGAGAACTTGGCTAAGTATCTGAATAATTTGGCTGGCATCAATGAAGCTGCTGTATTCTCAATCCTGTTGAGAGAAGTTGCAATTGTGATGGATAAGAAATATCCAGACCATATTGAAAGAAGCAAGGAGATTTATGTCATTGACATGACTGATGGTGAGATTCATAAACTGAGAGAGTTACATAAGGTAAAGAATTTCAGAAACTTTGCTGCATTCAGAACTATTGAAGATGCTCTATGCGCTAAGCATATTCTGAAAGATTTTATGAAAGAATTGTTTAAGAGAGGTGGAAAATAAGAAGGTCAAAAATGCTACCCCAACAGTAAGTAATGGTATTGAGTTCAAGTCCAAGATTGAAGTTATGGTATATAATACCCTAGTTCAACATGGATTTGAACCTCAATATGAACCTATCACTTATGTAATCTGGAGTGGATTTAGACCTACTATACCTTTCTATACAAGGAATGAGAAAACTAAACAACAGATACTCAACCTTAGGAAACTAGTGGATGTAACATACACCCCAGACTTCTACATAGAGTACAAAGGATTAAAGATTATCATTGAAGCTAAAGGCTTTGAGAATGATGTCTGGCCTTACAAGTTTAAGATGTTCAGACATTTGCTTGAACAACAGCCAGATAAAGATAAGTATTTAATCTTTGAGATATTCACAAAGAAACAATTGTTGGAAGCAATAGAAATAATTAAAGGTTATGGAACCAGTAGAGAGAATGATGAGCTTAACCAAGTGCCTACCAAAGAGTGATATTGTATTAGCACAGAGATTTATTGATTCAAGAGATTTTGAGTCATTGCAAGAACTTGTTGATTCAGCTATTATCAAGGCAAGGAAGAGTTTAAATAGTGATAATCCTAAGGAAGAGTATCTTAGTTTAGATATGGATGAATTAGTCAAACTGAAAGCAGAGGTAGATGTTTATGTAGAACAGTTACAAATACCTTATCAGGATGATGTAGAAGAGTTTGAAGATTATGCAGAAGAGTATTAAGTCCATAAGTTGGCAAGTTACAGAATCTGTTTATAGAGCAGACCCAGCTATCAGTTATTCTACATTAAGTAGGTTTGATAGAGAAGGTTGGAGAAAGATTGGAAGTCTCTTTGATAAGATTGAATCACCAGCATTAAGATTTGGCAGTGCAGTTGACACTATGCTAACTGATGGTGAAGCAGCTTTTACACAGAGATTTATGGTGTGTGAATTTCCATCATTATCGGAGGTACTAATATCATTAACTAAAGAACTATTCAATGGTTATGGTAATGACTATAGAAGTCTTGATTTAGTACCTGATGAGATAATATTAGCACACTCTCTTTCCTATCAATCTAATTGGGGGGATGAGGCTAAACTCAAGCATATTAGAAGCAAATGTGGAGATTATTATAAGTTACTTGCACTATCAACAGATAAAGAAATCTTGTCTCAGAAAGACTATGATGATACTGTTGCCTGTGTTAATGAACTTAAGACTAATCCTTATACTAAAGGATTCTTCAAGATTAACCCATTTGATACTAGATTTGAAAAGGAATTCCAATTAAAATTCAAAGCTGAGTTTAATGGAATATCTGTCAGATGTATGTTTGATGAGTTAGTAGTTGACCATCAAGAGAAGATAATTTATCCTATTGACTTAAAGACTTCTGGTCATGCAGAGGAAGACTTTGAACAATCATTTGTTACATGGAGATATATGATACAAGCACAGCTTTATACATATATACTTCAACAAGTAATTAGTAAAGATGAATACTTCAAGGACTTTAAGATTGCACACTATAGTTTTATAGTAATTAATAGGTTTACATTAGCTCCACTTGTATGGAGGTATTATGGTAACTTTAGTGAAGTTGATATGAAGGATGATAAAGGTAATATATATAGAAATTGGAGGAAACTTCTTGTAGAACTTCATTATTACTTACAGTCACCAGATATTAAATACACTAAAGAAGCTAGAGAAAGGAATGGTATTATGAAAATAAGTAATTTACAGCCAGCATGACAGAGTTAGAATATTTTAAAGGTGATGAACTTGCAGCCTCAACTTGGAGGAATAAGTATGCAGCAGAAGGAGAACAAACTCCTGATGATACACACAAAAGGTTAGCTAAGGAATTTGCAAGAGTAGAGAGTAATTATAACTGGAAGAGTAATATAGATAGGGCTTTTAGTAATTTATCAAACTATGGCTATGTTAGACCACAACTTGATGAAGAGGCTATCTATCAGTTATTCAAGGACTTCAAGTATATTATACCTGGAGGTTCAGTTATGTCTGGTTGTGGAACTGGAGCATTGGTAAGTCTTAGTAATTGTTTTGTAATAGGTAGTCCTAAAGATAGTTATGCAGAGATAATGAAGACAAGAAGTCAACAAGCTCAACTTATGAAGAGAAGGGGTGGAGTTGGTTATGACTTATCTCAGCTAAGACCAAGAGGAGCTAAGGTTAATAATGCAGCGAAGTCTTCAACAGGTGCAGCATCTTTCATGGATGTATGTTCAGATATAACCAATGAAGTGGCTCAGAATGGAAGAAGAGGTGCTCTTATGTTAAGTATGAGTATCAATCATCCTGATATTGAGGAGTTTATAACTAAGAAGCAAGACTTAACCAAAGTAACTGGAGCTAATATATCAGTCAAGGTTACTGATGAGTTCATGCAGGCTGTAGTGAATGATGAGGAGTATTACCTAAGATTTCCTGTTGATGTAGAATTACCTAAAGTAAGAGAGGAAATACCTTATGGTGAGTTGGTTCCTTTTGGAAACTTAATAGATAAGAATGTATCTTTTATTAAGAAGGTAAGAGCAAGGGAGTTATGGGATACTCTCATGCACTGTGCTTGGAATACTGCTGAACCAGGGATTATGTTTGAAGGAGCAATGCACAACTATTCTCCTGATGGTGTATATCCTGACTTCAAGATGGTTGGAACTAATCCTTGTGGTGAAATACCAATGGGTCCATTTGATAGCTGTAGGTTGATTCATATTAACTTGAGTAGTTATATTGTAGACCCATTTACAGATAAGGCTCACATTGATGAAGAGTTACTCTATATGCACTCTTATGAGGCTATGAGATTGGCTGATGATTTGGTTGATTTGGAGATTGAAGCTGTTGACAGAATTATTAACATAGTGAAGAATGATACTGATGATACTGAGTTCAAGTTATGGAGTAAAATCAAGGAGACTGCAATTCAAGGAAGAAGAGCTGGTTTAGGTTTTACTGGACTTGCTGATGCAATAGCTATGTTAGGATTGAAGTATGACTCTGATGAAGGTATTAGTCAGGTTGGACAATTAATGAAAGTTATGTTCAAAGGTCAGCTTGATAGTAATATTGATATGGCTATTGAGAGAGGTTCATTCCCTGCTTGGGATTCTGTTGTAGAAGCAGAATCTAATTCAGATTGGCTAAAGTTTATAAGAAGTAACTATCTTAAAACTTGGCTTAAGATGGCTCAGTCTGGTAGAAGAAACATCAGTTGGTCCACTGTGGCTCCTACTGGAACTGTAAGTATCATGGCTGGTACAAGTAGTGGTATTGAGCCTGTATTCATGCCCTTCTATCAAAGGAAGAGAAAATGTATGTCTGAAAGTGATAGGGTAGATTATGTAGATAAAGTAGGTGAGAAATACACTTTATTTACAGTAGTTCATCCTAACTTGAAGAGATGGGCGATAGAGACTCTCAATTATTCTGAGTCAGAAGTCAATGAATGGAGCTTGGGAGTATGGAAGGAAGTCTGGAAGGAAAGTCCTTATTATGGTTCTACAGCACCAGAGATTGATTGGAGACAGAGAGTTAAATTACAGGGAGTAGTTCAAAAGTATATCACTCACAGTATCAGTAGCACAGTTAATCTGGATAGAGAAACTACAGAAGAAGAGATTGCTGACATCTATATTGAGGCATGGAAACAAGGATTGAAAGGTATCACTATTTATAGAGATGGATGCAGGGAAGGTGTATTAACTCAGGTTGAGAAACCTAAAACTATTGAAGGAAGACAAGCTCCTAAGAGACCTAAAGTTCTTGAAGCTGATTACTATCAAGTTAAAGTCAAGAAAGAGCAGTTTATAGTTCTTGTAGGGCTTCTTGAAGGTAAACCTTATGAAGTGTTTGCATTCAGACCTCTCAATCCTGTTAATATTCCAGCACATAAAGGTACTATTACTAAGGTAAGTAAGATGCACTATAGCTTTGATTCTGAACATATTAATATATCTAACCTAGAGTTAGCTAATACTAATATTGAAGAGAATGCAGCTACACTATACTCTTCAATGTTGTTGAGACATGGTGTAGATATTAACTATATTATCAAGACTGCAAGAAAAGTCAATGATAATATTAGTTCATTTAGTTCAGCTATGTGTAGAATACTGGCTAAGTATATACCTAATGGTGAAGTAAAGGGTGAAGTATGCCCTGATTGTGGAGGAACTTTAGTGAGAGAAGGTGGTTGCATTCACTGTAAAGACTGTGGCTACTCAAAATGCTTGTAACATGAAAATTGAAACTAAGTTTAATATGGGGGATTCTGCTTTTGTTATGTATAATAACAAGGCAGTTCCCATACTTATTATGGGAGTACATTACTCTTTAGATAGATATGCAGGTGAAATAATCTGTTACTCTGCAAACATATCAACTGGTAATGGTCTGGAGAGGTTTAAAGAAAAAGAAGTATTCAAAACTAAAAAGGAATTATTAGAATCATTATGAAATTGAAGATAAAGATAAGAGAAATAACAGAAGGCTGTATGCCTAAAATAATAGAGAAAGGTGACTGGATTGACCTTAGGGCAGCAGAGGATGTAGTGTTAAAAGCACCTCAAGCTGGTGTAAGGAAGAGAGAAACTATTGATGGTGAAGTGATAAGTCATAGAGATGTATCTTTTAATTATCACTTACTTAACTTAGGAGTGGCAATGCAACTCCCTGCTGGCTTTGAAGCAATTGTAGATGCAAGAAGTAGCACTCCTAGTAAGCTAGGTATAATCTGTGCTAATAGCCAAGGTGTAATTGATAATTCATATCAAGGAAATGATGATGAATGGAAGTTCCCTGCTATTGCTATCAGAGATACTACTATTCATAAAGGTGATAGAATCTGCCAATTCAGAATTCAGTTAAGTCAGAAAGCTACTATGTGGCAGAAGCTTAAATGGCTCTTTAGCTCAGGCATTGAACTTGTAAAGGTTCAGAAATTGAATGGTAACAACAGAACTGGAATAGGTAGTACTGGTGTTAAGTAATAACTCTAAAAAAAAATGAGAACATGATAACAAATATATTATTTGTGGTAGGATTAGCACTTCTGGCTGCTCTCTTTGCCAAGGTGGTTGATATGGCTAGAAAGGGAGATACAAGAATGTTGGCAGATAAGATGTCATTCAGAGAAACATTGGATTTAACTGAACTTCCTATTGTTACCTTTAGGAACAATGATAAGAAGTTTAACTTTCTGCTTGATACTGGTGCCACTAATTCAGTAATTAATAAGTCTGCACTTGCAGATATGGTCTCTAATCCTACTGGGAAGAAAGATACTATATATGGGTCTGATGGTAATAGAGAGGAAGTTGATATAGTTTCTATAGGTATTAGTTATAAAGATAATACCTTTGATGAGGAGTTCTATGCTAAAGATTTAGATGCTGCCTTTGGTAATCTAAAGGTTAGTCATGGTGTAAACCTGCATGGAATTCTTGGTAATTCTTTCTTCCAAAGATATAGATATGTCATAGACTTTGATAAACTTGTAGCATATTCAGCAATGTAATGGAGAATATAATCAAACTTAATTCAAGAGGTGAGGAGAACAATTACCTCAAGAGACTTAGTAAACCAGATGGCAAAGAGTCAAAGACTTATGTACTTAAAGTTAGCACACCAACTGTAAGAGTTAGTAAGCTAGCTACAGGATACGAGTTTATTGACCCTTCTGGTGGTCCAATGATTAAGGTTGGTTCTCTTCTTGAAGAAGCTCAAGCAGTAGTCAAATCAATTGACTATACTATGGGTTATGGATATACAATAACATTTGAATAATATGACAGAAGACTGGAAATTTAGAGAGGAACAGCAGGAAACCATCTACTATGGTGAGCAAATATACTTTGTCACAGGGCAATCTTATTTGTTTGAAGATGAGGATAGACCTTTCAAATGTATCTCAGTTGAGCAGTCTTTGGAGCTACTGGAAACCCTGAGAATAGTAGGCTTGGATAGTGAAACTAAAGGTACTGAAATCTGGCAAGGACAGTTGTTACTTCTTCAATTAGGTAATAAACACTTTCAAATAGTGATTGATTGCTTGACTATAGATGTAAGAAGGTACAAAGGGTTCCTTGAAAGTGACAGACTCTTTATCATTCACAATGCCAAATTTGATTTAAGATGGCTATATAAAGAAGGAATTGTAGTAAGAAATGTCTATGATACTTTCTTAGGTGAAAAGATACTATTCTTAGGTTTCCCTCCAGGCACAGTCTCTTTATCTTTACAAGCTTGTTGTGATAGATACTTGAATATACATCTTGATAAGACTGTTAGAGGTAAGATACATGCAGGTTTAACAGATGAGGTAATTATATATTCAGCCAATGATGTTGTTTGGCTTGAGGATGTAATGAATGCTCAATTAGAACAGATTAAAGCTAGAGGTCAACTCAATGCTTTAGAGGTTGAGAATAGATTTGTTAGAGTACTTGCATATATTGAATTCTGTGGTATTAGACTTGATGCTGTTAAGTGGAAGGCTAAGATGGTTAAGGATGAAGCTAGATTGAGAGAAGCTGAAACCAAGTTAAATGAATGGGTGATTAACTATGTGTTATCTAAAGGTGAAAATGCTGAGATAGCTTATGATTCTACCACTAGAAGAGGTAAGAAGAAGAGGGCTAAGGCTAGTGCTGGTAAATATGTAGCTATAGACCCACAGAGAAACTTGTTTGAAGAGTCTAAACCTAGATGTATAATTAACTGGAATAGTAACAAGCAGGTTATTCCATTATTTGAAGAATTAGGCTTTGAGTTGTGGACTAAGGATAAAAAGACAGGCAAGTTAAAGAAGTCTGTAGATTCAAAGGTGCTAGGAAAGCAGAAGGGTAAGAGTGATATTCTTCCCTTGTATCTTGAGTATTCAGCAGCATTTAAAGTAGTAACTTCCTTTGGTCAAAACTTCCTTGATGCTATTAATCCTGTTACTGGAAGAATACATCCTACCTTCAATCAAATGATGGATACAGGTAGATTGAGTTGTGGTAAAGGAGGTAAGAAAGGTGGAGGAAAGACTAAAGATGATGATATAGCTGAGGATGAAACTGATGTAAGTGCAGATGAAATTATTGCAGTTGATAAGAGTGTAAATGTGCAACAGTTACCTAGTGATGAGGAGACTAGAGCATGTTTTATACCTAATACAGGGAATCTGCTTGTTGACTGTGATTATGGAGACCAAGAAGGTCATGTGTTTACTGAATTAACTCAAGATAAGGCATGGATTGAATTCTATAATGACCCTGCTGAGAGAGATGGTCATGCCTTTGTAGCTAAAATGATATTCCCTGATGAGCTTAAAGATATACCTGAAAAGGAAGTAAAGAAGAAGAGAAAGGACTTAAGAGATGCAGCTAAACCTGCTAGATTTACCTTTAATTATAATGGTACAGCTAGTGCATTAGCAGCTAATACTGGTAAGCCACTTGACTTCTGTGAGAAGTGCTTTGTTACTTACTTTAATGCTTTTAAAGGTATTGACAGGTTCTTTAAAGTATCTAAGAGAAAGATGTGGGAAAGAGGATATATCTTAATCTCAGAATTAACTGGATTAAGGGCATATATCTATGACTGGCCTATCCTCAAAGGTATTGAGAGAAGGAAGAATGGCATGGGTCAAGAGTTCTGGGACTTATATAGAAGTGCTAAGGAGTCTGGCTTAGTTATAGAGGATGTTCCTAACTCAGTTCTGCAAGAGATTGCAAGAAAGTTTGCTAAAGGTGAGCCTCTTCAAGCTATAGCTATAAGGTATGAATATAAGGTTAAAGTAGCTGGTAAAGTAGAAACAAAATACATTGATATTAACTGGCAGACTGTAATAGTCAAAGTCTTCAAGCACCTTAGTAAAAGAAGGAGTGCATCAGAGAATCAATCATGTAATTATACTAGTCAAGGAACAGCAGCAGCTATGACTAAAATAGCTGGTAGTGTGTATTTTGACCATCTGATAGAGAGTGGGAGAATATTCAAAGTTCTTATACCAAATGATGTACATGATGAGTATTTGATTGAACCTCCTGCTGAAATAGCTGAGGAGGAAGCAGCTAAGTTAAGTGAATGTATGGAGTATGCTGCATCACTATTTTGTAAATCAGTGACTATTAAGGCAGTGCCTGAAATAGGAACACATTGGATTCACTAATATGGATACAAGTTATTTAGAATATGCTTTAAAACAACATGCTTATACAATGGGGCAAGTAGTATTAGCTACTGCCCACATTGAAGGCATGAAAGCAGAGAATGAGAAAGCTATTCAGAATAGACTTACTCCACCTTATGGGGAAGAACAGTTTGAAAGAGCTATGGAAAGTTATGCCATTGACCATAACAGTGTAATTAATGCTTTTACATACTAAAATTTATGGGTGATTTTATAATAATACTAATCTTGATAGTAATCTTTGCTTGTTTGGCATGGCTACTATATAAGGCTAATAAGCTTCAAAAGAAGAACATTTATGTTTATCCTAAGACTAAGAACAAATATCTTGCTAAAGGTATAGTTAAAATGAAGGACACCTTATCTAATGAATGGATAGATGCAGTCCTTTATATTAGTCTTAAGAATGAACAGTATTATGTTAGGGATAAAAGGCAATTCCTTGACAAGTTTGTAACATTAGAAGATTGGGAGGAAAGTAATAATGGGAATGTTAAAAGTAGGTGATGAAGTTAAATATATAGGAATACACAGTGATTACTTTCATAAAGGTAAAAATTATACTATAAGTAAGATAGTAGACAAAGCTATCTTTTTAGTAGATGATGATGAAGATAACCATGAATGGAGTTATACTGAGTTCTTTAAGAGCTTCTCATTACCCAATACTCTTCAAGTGTCTCAGACTCAAGAAGATGTTAGAAGCTATAATGTAGGTCAATCTGATTATTCTAAGCACAAGATTCAACCTTGGGACATCTGGCTAGAGTACAATCTTAATCCTTGGGATGCAGATATTATTAAAAGAATACTTAGAACTAAAGAAACTGATAGTAGGAAACTTGACTATGAGAAGATAATTCACATAGCTAAAGAGAGAATTAGACAGTTAGATTTAGGATATAAATAAGAGTAATATGACATTTATAATTCATTTTAAAGATGGTCACAGGGAAACTTATAACAATAGCTACAATGAAGATGTAGAATCTGAAAGAGATGCTGCATGGGATGATGCTTATATGAGTTTCCCTAATGCTGACTATATTGAAGCATTTTAATTATGGCTAAGATAGTTTTATGTAGAGGAATACAAGGTAGTGGTAAGACTACTTGGGCTAAACAATGGGTACTTGAAGACCCAGAGCATAGAGTAAGATTCAACAATGATGACATCAGAAATATGCTTGGTAAGTATTGGGTTACAAGTAGGGAACATCTTGTATCTGATATAAAGAAGGACTTCATGGTGAGTGCTATGGAATTTGGATATGATATTGTTGTTGATAACATGAATTTCAATCCAAAAGAGATAGAATACTATGAAAACTTAGTTGATAGTACCCTTGGTTATATGAATTGTTACTCACTAGAGTATAAAGATTTCTTTATACCTCTTGAGGTGTGTATTGAGAGGGACTCTAAGAGAGAGAATCCTATTGGTGAAGAAGTAATAAGGAAGACTTATGAAAGGTATAAATCAATAATTGAAGGTGTATGAGTAAGCAAGGAATTTATGTAGGGCCAACTAATAATAGTCCTAATAGAGACAGACAGCCTACTGATAAACAGAAGAGGTGGAGAATCAGGAATAACATACTTTGGAGACTAAAAGGCATGACTGTTCCTTACTATGCTGGGACTGGAATATTAACTCCAGTTGAAGTAGAGAAACTAACTCAAGCCTTTTCTTTAATTAGAGAAGTAGTAGGTAACTCCACTCAGTCTAGCAGAGAACTTGGATTCAATGCAGTAGAGAGATGTAAATACTGTGGTAAACCTTCAACACTTGAGGGTGGTCTATGTGATAATTGTTATAATGTAAGACATTATTAATATGGCAGAAATATCAGTTGAAAATGTGATGGTGGAGGCTGAGAGAGACTCATTCTTTCCACCAAGATTATGGGTAATTACCTATGATTTAAGAGGAGTTGGTAAAGGTATTGCAATGGTAAAAGCATCTAATGCAAATGATGCTGAGCAGATACTAAAGACTAGTGGTATGTACAATGGTACTCAATCAGAGTATCTTGTAACTAAGACAGAAGAGATTGTCATTCCACCTTGTTGTGGTTTAATGGCAGAACAGAATGTAGAATTCTTTAATAACAACTAACTATGGGATGTTTATTTGAAAGCTGTTACTTGCCTGCTGGTGCTACTCATGATGAAAAAGCACCATATAATGAACCTTTAGATGTTAAACATAAAAGGTTTGTTAGTGCAAGTATATCTTACTATGATGAAGTAGAGTTGCCTCCAGATGCTACTGAGGAGCAGATTAGAGATGCTTTTAGGCAGAAGGTAAGTGATGGCAAGTTTCCTAAAGAGTTTGATATTGATGAAGTTGTAGTATTAGATGACTGATATGGAAAGGTATGTTGTAATTGAAGATTTTAATGGCAATATCAACTTGGTAGTAGATGAAGACACTGGCTTAACTAAGGTATTTGATACCTATGAAGAAGCCCTTAGTGAGTCCAAAGACTACCAAAGTGGTATTGTTGTAAAATTGTAAAAAAAAACATGGAAGATAAAGTTAAAATAGTAGGAGAGCCTGAGTTGTATGACATCAGAGGTAATAGGCTTCACTTAGAAGATAAGGTAGCCATACCTACTAGTTCACAACAACAATGAACCTTGGTGTTATAGTTAGCTTAGGCAGAGTAAGAGTTAAGGTTAGGTATAAATGGACTGCTTGGGGAGGTCAAGAGTACCTTAACGAGAGGTTCATGGATGCTAAACAGTGCATGAAGTATGAGTAGTGAGTTATATTTATGGCTTAAGGACCAATAGCTCAAGTCTAACATAAAGAAATATCATAAGTACTTTGAGGAGTGGGTAGCTAATCTTACCCCTATTCAAGTACTTGGATTTGAGCATAATATGACTGCTGACTATGTAAATCATAACATTTGAAAATATGAAAATAATTAAACCAGATTTTGAGATATGGAATCAAGAGGAAGGTCTTGAAGGAGTTTATAAACAAATTGAAAGGGCAGGAAGAGTATGTTATAAATCTGAGGATAAGATAACAGAAGACTCTGCTAAGGAGTTTGTGGAAAGAATGGTAAAGTCAGGTCATGGAGCTATGTTAGAGCATGGTACTATTTATCTTAATGTTCCTGAACAAACTTATACTGAAACCTTAGAAGACGAGTTTGGAAAATTTAATAATCCTAATAATGGTCTAGTAGACAGATATAGAAAAAATAAATATTCTAAAGTTAATAGTGTAGCAGCTGATGAAGAACTAAGGAAAAAATACCCAAAAGTAAGACCTTTTAAGCTAACTCACCATTATATAACTACTAATTTAAGAGTAATAGTAGAGAATGGTTGGGAAGAAGACTTAGAGTGGCAATGTGAACCCACAGAACATCATGAAAAGCGTATTACAGCTAAGTTCATATGTGATAGGGGAGTAAGTCATGAGTTTGTAAGACATAGAGTATTCTCATTTGCTCAGGAAAGTACAAGGTATTGTAACTATTCTAAGGATAAGTTTGGTAATGAGATTACTTTTATTCACCCCTGTTGGATAGAAGATAATCAAGATACTTATGATAGATGGTGCTTTTATGAATCTTTAAGTAAGGCAGAAGAAGTATATTTTAGATTGCTTAAACATGGTTGGACTCCCCAACAAGCAAGAGCAGTATTACCTAATTCACTTAAGACAGAACTGGTTATGACTGGTTTTGTAAGTGATTGGGAGCATTTCTTTAAGTTAAGAGATGCAGGCAGTGCTCATCCTCAAGCAAGAGAACTGGCACATCCATTGCATGAAGAATTCAAGAATAGAAACCTTTTAAAGTAGTTAATTATGTTAGGAACATTTGGAACAAAGAAAAACAAGAGTGTAGAAGTATCTAAACCTACATTCCAAGAGAGATTAGGTGGTGTTAAATCTATGTTTAAAAGAGCATATGAAGATGCCCTCAGATTAGACACAGAAATGCAAGCTAGTATTGATAGTAAGAAAGAAATGATTGCTTCTATTGAAGCAGATATTAATACTATTGCTACCACTAAGAAAGAGGCAAGAGATTTTATGTCCAATTTAGAAAAGTTCATTTAATTATGGTAAAGAATTTTAAAGTAGGTGATGTATTAAGTGAGAGTTCTCACTATGTAGTGACTGGTATCTATGGTAATGATACAGTACTAAAGCATCAAGAAAGTGGTGATAGTGTACATATTAATAAGATGTACATTGAGAAGTATCTTGAATCTGCTGATGAAGTTATCAATGAAGTAAAGGTAACTAAAGAAGATAAGAAAGATGGTACTTTAGGTATTAGAAGTATCTTTGAGAGTATTCATGGTACTCAAGTGTTTACTGTGTGCTTTAAGAAGCAAGATACCCCTAAGTCTCAGAAGAAACTGAATGCTGAGATTGCTACACTGATTAGTGATTTCTCTAATGAAATTGACACTATTCAAAAGAGCAAGAAAGGTGTTGCTGATGCTACAAAGAGATTTGCAGAAGAGTTAATCACACATCCTATTCTTCCTTATGAAGAAGGTGAAGATAGAGTACTGAGGGGCTTCAAGATTCAGTTTGAGAGTAGAGATGGCAGATATAACTGTGTCGATATGGACATAGAGGACAATAACAATATAAGACCAGTTAATATTAATACTATCAAATGGCTAATTATTGGAGGCACAAAGTATGTTGTTGAGTAATGATAAAACTGATATTGGAATAAAGAAAACATCAGCACAATGGCAGTCTTTATACCCTTATCCTAAGGTGTTAGACCCTGATGGTTGGGATAGAAAGAACTATGATTATTCTTGGAATGAAGAGCTTATCACACTTGAAGAGTATAAGAATAGATGTAATAGGAGTACTTGCCTCCATCATTGTAATTTCCAATAATAGTAAGGGTAGCATTAGCTACCCTTTTGTTTTTTAGTAAAGATTCTGCTTTTTGTGCAGAACTTTTAGACTTATTCTCTTGTTTATTTAAAAAATATATTCTACTTTTGCAAAGTAATTAACTAATTAATTGAATGTTATATGAGTAAGACTTGTTATACTCCAGTGAAAGGGCTGGATGATGTAATAGCTAGTAAGGTAACAGGATGGAATAAATACTTAGTTGCTAATCTTAGAGGTCTGTATCAGGAAAGAAATCCTGAGGCTGAGACTCCTACTGCTGAAACTCTTGTAGAGTTCAGAAGAAGTCTTAGTAAAGAAGATGCTAAGAGAATACTTGATGCTGTTAATAATCCTGCTGTGTCTTATACACAGTTAAGGGATGACTTTAGTGCAGAAGAAAGGTTCAATAGAATAAGTATGATTTCTACTATGTTCTCAGACATTGTAGATGCTGTTCAAGAGGAGAATCCTAGTGTAAGTAGAAGAGATATTGTAGCTGGTTTTACTATTGATGGTCAGCAAGTTGGTGGTATAGCTGGCATCTTTAATGAGATATATGATACTCTCCAATCACAGTATAGTGATGCTGTACAAGAGGGAGACACTGAAACAGCTTCTAAGTATCAAAAGATATTTGATAACTGGGGAGCTTTACTATCCTTTGCAAAGATTAGAATTAGAGAAGCAGAAGACCTTAAGATAGGACAAGACATTAGCTTTGCTGATGATGCTAATCCTAACAACTTCAATGATAATGACATGACTGAGAAGTTCATCATGGAAGAGTCAAAGAGAGAAGGTTGGATGGAACAAGCTGAATTTGAGTCATCATTTGGCTCAATTGGAAAGCAGGTAAGAAAGGTTATTGGAAGAACACCTCAATATAAGGATGGTCAACCAGTACTTGATGATTTAGGTTTCCCTGTAATGCAAGACCCTGTAAGAATGCACCAAGAATTACTTGATGTACTTAGAGGTGTTGGCAGTGAAACTGAAATGATGAATGCTCTTAGAGAGTATAATAGTACTGCTGGGTGGGTTTCTCCATTCATGGAAGAGCTTGAGAATCCATTAGTAAGAACCCAGTTCTATACTGATTTCAAGAAGAACTTCCAACCTTATGCTATGCAGACTGAGAAACAAGATGGCAGAATTAAGACTTACAAGACTGCTCTACTTAATAGAATTAAAGGTGATAAACCTTTTAGTTCATTCTTGACCTCAGTTAAACTTGGTAAGGTAGTTAATCCTACTAGAAGTATCTTTGAAAAGAGTGGTCCTAGTAGTAGGGTTATGCCAGTAAGAGTAGAGAGAATTAGAAATAAGATAATTGACACTCTTACGCAACCAGAGAGAATAACTGAGAAATCTAAGTTCTGGCAAATGTCCAAGGTTGAAAGAAAGCAGTTCTTAATTGATGCTACAGAATCACTGGGTATTGATATAGATGGTGAGACTTTAGATAGAATAATGAGTAAGAACAGAGATGTTAGAGCATTAAATAAGGAATTACTTGATGCTGCTAAGTTTGGTTTAACACTTACTAAGGAAGAGCAAGAGGGAAGGAAGGATGTTAGTTATGAGGAGTTAATCAAGAGAGCTTCCAGTAATGAAAAGAAAGGTGTACTGAGAGAAAAGATTACTAAAGTACTTGCTATTGTAGCTAAGAACAGGGAAGGCTTAAAGCTTGAAAGTAGAGTAAGATATGGTGATAATACTTTCTTTAGTAATGTCATTCCATCATTCATGGGAGATAGATTTGATAGAATAGCTAGCTTTGTAAAGGCTACTGATAAGAGAGGACTTCAAGCTATGCTTGAAACTACTTATCTTGATTCCTCATACTTCCAGTATAATGGTAAGATACTTAACAAATGGATAGAAGAACTCTATAATAGTGATTTAAGTAAAGAAGATAACTTTGCTGCTAACTTCACATTCAAGAGATTCTTAGGTACTGATAAGCTTACATTTGATGATTTCACTAGTAAGCAACACGCAGTACAGATGCTCAATGAGTATTTCTCTGAAAGGCAGATTAGTCCTAATAGTCAATATGCTTGGTATCCTGTATTTATCCTTGGTGATAGTGGAGTTGCTAAGTTCATTAAAGCCAAGAGATATGGTGGTCAGGAAATCTTAGATGGTTTGTACAATGTCTATGTTCAAGAGAAGAGAAGGATGGAGTTAACTAAAGCTGCTAATAGAAAGACTCAAGAGCTAGGTATGAAAGCCATAGATAACTTCTCAAAGAATGGAGATAAGTTTAGCTTACTTTCCTTCTTAAATGAACCCAAGTATGCTGGAATGATTAAAGAGGGAAACCTTGAACAATCAGTTAAGCAAGCTATTAGAGCATATATGGATGATGCTGTTACTAAGTTTAAGCAACAACTGAATAACTTAGGAGTACTTGAACAAGCAGGTAATCAGTATGTATATCTAAGTCAAGAAGTTAAAGGTGATAGAACTATAGACCAAGTGCTAGCAGACTATTACTGGAATACTAAGTTTGCTACTATTCAACAGTTGCAGATGATGACTATTGACCCTTCTTTCTATAAGGGAACCAAGGACTTGCAGAAGAGATATAAGGAAATTCATGCCCCAGGTTCTGCATTAAGTGTAGAAGCTATTGACCCATTCACAGGTGAAAGATATAGTAATGATGGTATTGAAAGAGTAGTTTATTTTGATGATATTGATGTAAATGCTGAGAAGTTTGACCCAGAGTTTATGGCAGCAATTGCTAATCACTTTGGTAAGAACTCTAATGTATATAAGTCATATAAGAAGAATACTCTAACAGATGGTCAAGGCTATAGAACACTTGAAAGTTATAAGAAAGTAATGGGTATGGCTGGTAAGTGGGATGAAAGAATGGAAGCAGCTTATAATCAGATACAATCTATTAGGTCAAAGATAGGTAAAGATGAGAATCCATCAATGGAAGATATTAAGTCTATCTCAGATTTAGCTGTTATATTTCAACCTATTAAGCCTTATTTATTCTCTTTTGAAAACTATAGTATCAATGGAGCAGATATGTTAAAGATACCTGTTCAGCATAAGTATGCTGAGGCAGTTCTTATACCTGAACTTCTTCCTGCTGGTAGTAAGTTAAGAGATATTGCATATTGGATGGAAGAGCACGTTAATCCTGAAACTGGTAAGAGTGAGCCTATAGATATGATTGGTTCTACTAAGATTGTTAAGGTAGGTGGATTTGGTTCTTCTCCTATAGATTATAAAATAAATGAAAATAATTTATATATAGATTCTACAGGAAATGTAATACCTGCTATAGATAAAGATGGTAAAGAATTAGAGATGACTTTAGAAAATCAGAAGAAGAACCCTAATTTTACTAAATTAGCTGTTCCTGTATCAGATAGAGATACTCTTATTTCTCAATTATCTAGAGGTTATGTCCATCAACTTAGTTATGAAGATTATAGAATTCAAACTAATGTTCCAGAGCATATTAACAGTTCTCAGTTGTTTGGTACTCAGGTAAGAAAGCTGATTATGGCTAAGGTAGAAAGGTTCAAAGACTACAGTAGCTATATAGGTGGAAAGAGAGTTAATCTTGGTGGTAAGTATGGTAATGTTAAGTTGAATGGTGGTAATCTTGTAAGATTCTATAATTCACTTATCACTGCTAACATTATTGATTCTTATCATTTGTTTGAGAATGCAGTATCAGATGCCAGCAAGATAAGCAATAGGTTAATTCAGACTACAGCTAATAATAGTAGAGAGTCTAAAGATAACATTATGGCTTATAGTCTTAATGCTAAAGGTGAATTTACTATACCTTTATTTGAAGGAGGATTAGAGCATGATAGCTCAGCTTTATTCTTTAGTCTCTTCAAGAAGATGGTAAACAAACAGTCTATTAAAGGTGGTAGTGCAGTTCAAGTATCTGCTATGGGTATTACTGGTTATGAAGAAGATGGAGGTTTGAGATATGTAATAGACCCCAATAATCCTAATAACATACTGTATGCTGAGTGTGAGATTCCTTGGGATTTGACCTATACTGATAATGCTGGTAAAGAACATGCTCTTGACTTTGGAACCTACTGTAATGAAGATGGTACATTAAAGGTTGATGCAGATGGTAATACATTACTTGAAAAGACCTATCCTAATATACTTAGTTTACTTGCATATAGAATTCCAACTGAAAGAGATTACTCAATGATTAATCTGAGAGTGAAAAGATTCAGTCATAAGACTGCTGGAGGTACTATTAAAGTACCACCTCAGGGAACTACTATTGCAGGTTTTGACTTTGATATTGATAAGTTGTACTTTATGAGAAATGAGTATCAACAAAGACAACTTACATCAGAGGAGGTAAAGAATATATGGTCAGAGTTCTATGATACATATCCTAATTTGAAGGCAGTTCTTAAAGAAGCTAGAGAAGAGGACACTGAATCATTAGATAGGCTGTATAAGTATTGGGAGAAAGCTGGATTACCTTATACATATCAAGCAGCTTTTAATCAGTTTGTAGCTGATAGAGGTTATATTAAATTTGAAGAGTATGATTTTAGTAAGAGTCCATTAGAGAATAGTAAGGCTAGTAGAAACAACATGCTTATTCATCTAATTCAGCAGAGATTAAGTGATGTTGAAACCTTTGGTGATAGATATACCCCTGGTGGATTTAGTAATGCTTCAAAGGCAGCTAGAGTGATGAGAGAATTAATGTTTGGTAATGTAATTGCTGACCATAGCTCTAGCACTGTTGACCTTTCTAGTATTAATAGAGCTATAGATGAAGGTAAACTGGAAGACCCAGAACCTAACTATGACCCTAGTGACCCTATGACTATTGTTACTTACAATCAGCAGAATAATGTTGCAGGTAAGCTGATTGGTATATTTGCTAATCAGAATACTAATCATGCTTTTGCATCTTTGATGGAAGAATTCTATTTGAAAGAAGCTATCTCATTTGCAGGCAAGACTTATGCAGACTTATTACACAATAGTGAGATAGATACAAGTTTGAATGTTGCTGAGTTCTTAGCTGCATCAGTAGATGCTGTTAAAGACCCTGTACTTAACTTCTTGAATCTAAATACTATTACTGCTGATGCTGGTGCAATGTTAGCAAGACTTGGTTTCACAACTGAGGATATTGGTTTGTTATTTAATCAACCTATTATTAAGGATATATGTGAATACAGCTTTAATAATGGTATGTCTGATATTAACTCTGTGATAGATAATGTATTAGATACTTATGAGGTTGAAGGTGAATTAAATAAAGCTATACCTGAGGAGTTTGATAAAGAGCAGCTAGCATACAACATTGTTAGAAGTGCTAATGAAGATAAGGAAGACCTAATGAGAGATGATGAGTTTGTTGAAAGACAGATTCATGTAGCTGACTTATTCAGAAAGATACTTGAGGCAAGTAATGATGTTTCTCAGTTTGTTAGAAACACTAAGTTTACTGCATCTAATGCTGTAGGTTCTACCTTTGGTGATGCCTATGCACAACAGATGAAAGTAGCTGCATATGTTAAGTCTTTCAAGAAAGCTGATGCTCTTAAGGTTGAGATGAAGGTAGCACAAGGTATTTATTCACCTATTAATAATGAAGGTAGTACATTAGCTATGAGTGACCAAGAGTATATGGAAAGTTTGCTTGAAAATCCATTTGCTTATGAACAAGCTATGTATGATATGAATAGAAAAGCAGAAAAGGCAATCAATAAGTTCTATCCTTACAACACTAAGGCTTATAAAGAAGCTAGAGAAGAGCTAGCAGGATTCACTAGAAGTGGCTTACTTGATGCAGAGACTATTAATAGCATACACAGTGACTTAATGGTATTTATGTTAAGTCAGCAAGAGAATAGTTTGTTTAATGGAAACATGCCTATTAATGCTGCTGGTGAAGTTGTAACAGCTAGAGAATACTTTACAGAGGTATTTCCAGAAGGGTTATTCAATATTCTTGAGGCTAATCCTACAATGAAGTCCATGCCTATATTCCAGTATATGCAGTTTCAAACTGATGAAAAGACTGGTAAAGTAAGTATGAACATTCAAGATATAGGTGGTTTAGCACCTTATCAGAAGGATGAGCTTAAAGAGAGTTGGGGTGACTTAATGAGAAAGAATACTGCTGAGATAGCACAATCTCTATTCTTATATAACTATTACAAGTTAGGCTTTACTTATAGTCCTATGGCATTCATGAACTTGGCTCCTACAGAAGTTAAGTTAGCTGTGCAAGTAGGATATGACTATAATGGTAATCCTCAATCTTATGTTGATTTCTTAAATGAAGTGCAAAAGAGTAGAATAGGTGTTAATAGTCAAGAGTTTGCTAAACAGTATTTGCTTAATCACTTAGATAACACTAGACTGGTACTCCATCCTAAAGGAAGAAGTGGTAAAATTATCAGTAACTTAGTATTTGAAAAGGGTGTAGCTGTTAACAGTTTCACACTAAATGCAAAGAAGCTAGGTAAAGATGCAAACCCTTTCTTACTTCCTAGTGAAGATAAAGGTATAGATGTATTCAGACCAGTGATTGTTATAGATGATGTAGCATATTTGTGTAATAGTGGAGGAGATGTATTCAATCAAAGTACTACTGGCAGTATGGATTACTTTAGAGTAGATGCTTTAGGTGATGCAGGTAAATCTCTTCAATACAGTTCTAATGGAATTACAACAAGTATGGTAGCTGATACTGAGGTTCAAGACAATGGTAATACATCTGTTGAACCTGAGGTAGTTAGTACACCAGATACAAGTTTAACTACAGAAGAACTAATAAAAGAGGCTACTGACTTAGCTCTTAAAGCTGATAATACTCTTCAAAGAGATATGGTAGTAGAGATGCTAAGTAAAGCTAGTAGAGAAGACTTGATTGATACGATTAACTCTCTGAAAGCACAAGCTAATAATGTAACTGACCAAGAAGGTAATAAGATTTGTTAATATGGATAAGTGTAGTATAATTCCAAGAGTAAAGAACAAACAAGGTGAATTTGTAGATAGTGAGCTTTTTAGCTCACTACTACATTACACCAATGATAGGGAAATAGCTAAGCAGTATTATGCTGTAGGTACAAGCCCTGAGTTCTTAAGTAGAGTAGCTAATGAAGCTAAGTTTGATAGTAATGGTGAGATAACCTTTCAGTCTTTGAGACAGCTAACTAAATTAAAGTTAAGTGATGAAAAGATAAAGCAAACTCTTAACAAAGATATTGGTGCAGGGGTATATGATTATAATGAGGCTGTACCTAAACTTCAATCTTTTAATAGAGCTAGCCAATACAATGACAAGTATATGGCTACTATTATTAGTAGACCAGATGGTAAGGTAGAGTTAAGTATAGTTGATAAGAATAGCACTAATACTGCTCAACTTAATGATAATATAGCTAATAGAAGTCTGCAAGAAAGGATTAAATTCTATCTTAATAGAGCTGGTGTTGACTACAGCTTCATGGATGCAAGTGATAGAGTTAATGGTAGATATAGTACTATTAATGCAACTAGGACTGCTGATAGTTTATATCAGCTAATTAAAGTAGCTAATAATGAACAAGTTGATAGTAGCTTATCTGAGGAAGCAGGTCACTTTGCTGTAGGTGCATTAGGTAATAATCCTTTAGTTCAGAGACTTGAGAGAGTGCTTACACCTGATGTACAGAAAGCTATTATGGGTGAGGAGTATGACACTATTGCCTATAGAAGTAATCCTGCAAGAGAGGTTGCTGGTTATTTAGTTGGTAAAGCAATCAATGGTGAAATTGATAAGAGAGCTTCATGGCAATCATTGATAGGTAGAATTGTAGATACAATTAAGAGAGTATTCAGTACTATTACTGGTAATGAGATAGCTAATGCTAAACTTGATGCTATAAGAACTGCTGATGCAATTGCACAAGGATTTATGTCACCTGGTTTCCAGGGAACTGTAGAAAATGCTCTTGAAACTCAAGAAACTCTATTCAGTGCTAAAGACTCTGTTAATGTAACTACCTTCAAGTCTATATTGAACATCTTAAGAAGTCAAACAGAAGAAATGAGGGCTATAGATAAGTCTCTTTATAACAAGTACAATCAATTAGCAGGTCAAGTTGAGGCAGGAAGAATAAGTAATAGTCCTTCACTATTTGCTGACTTGATAGCAGTAGATGGTATAACAGAAGCTATAGACTTAATGGTTGATACTGTACCAGAGATGATTAACAAGCTCAATAAAGTTGATTTCAATGTAGCCAATATTACTCCAGAGAATGCAGCTTTATTAAGAGAAGTAGGTACATTTGTCACAAATGCACAGGCTTTAATTAAGATTGTAAAGGATGCAACCACTACAGAAGACTCTAGATTGAAGTTACAGAATGTAAGTGAAGATACAATGAATAGACTCAAGACTCTTAGGAGAAACTTGAATGAAGCTATTAATGGTGATGATAGGTTACTAAGTAATCTTGAAATCAAACAGAGAGAGTTTTATTTAAAATTCCTTGAAGATGTTATGGGTTCCACTTATGTAGAAAGAGCTTCAAGAGTAATCTTTGACTGGAAGAAAGGACAAAGAGGACTTAAGTGGGTTAATGCTGAAAGAGTTCCTATTGAGGATTTACTTAGATACATGGAAAAGGATATTAGTATTCATGAATCAATCCTTGCATCAATGTCTAACAACTCTGATGTAATAGGTCAGCTTGCAGATAGAGTAGTTAAGTTAGCTAATAAATATGCTGATGATATGACTATTCAATCACAAGATAGACTTAGAGGATTGGAGAAAGACTTGCATGATATTGGTGAGAAGAACACTGATATATTCTGTGAAGTTAGCCCAAGAACAGGCAAATTAACAGGTAACATTGTATCAGAGTTTGTATGGGGAGACTATGAAGATGATTGGCTTGCATTCAAGAAAGAAGCAAGAGATAACTTCTATGCTAACAATAACCTTGATGGTAAGTCTGATTTTGAAAAGAGTCTGCTTTGGGACCAGTTCTTCAAACCTCAAGCTAAGTCATGGCATAAACAACACTCCCAATGGCATATGATTGAGCAAAGATGGTATCCTAATAATAACTATAGAAGTGAGCAATATGCTAGAACTATAGCAGGAACAAGGAGAGAGGGTTGGTTAAATAAATACATGAACCTTAAGAGAGAACTTGATGGCTTCTTGCCTAATGGTAGTACTAATGTTTATAGAATGCCTCAATTCAAAGGTACTACTATGAATAAGATTAGGAATAGAAGAATGACGGAGGGAACTGGTAAAGCTATTAGTTATACTTTGAGAAGAAATATGGCTGATACCTTTGTTGAAGATAGTGAAGATAGAGACTTTGGTAGTGACCAAACCTATAATACAATAGAGGAAGATATGTTCTCTAATCAGCTTGAGTTTGAAAAAGAGAAGTTAAACAGAGTTCCTATCTATGGTATCAATAAGTTAAGAGATACTGGAGAACTTAGTACAGACTTGTTCCAATCTACCTTAGCTTATGCAGGTATGGCTCATACTTATGCAAGTATTTCAAGTATAGCAGGTACTCTTGAGATTGGTAAAGATGTCTTGAAGAGGAGAGCTGTAGGAGGGGTTAAGCCTGAGTCAGAGAGAGATGAAACATCCAGAGCCTATAAGAGATACCAGAAGTTCTTAGACAAGCAAGTGTATGGCATTAATACTACCAAGATAAAGATTGGTAAGAAAGTTGTGCTAAATAAGATAGTAGGCTTCTTTACTGGTCTTGCATCAAAGTTCTTCTTAGGTGGTAATGTTCTTGGTGGTGCAGTTAATGTTGGTACTGGTAGTCTTGAAATATTCAAAGAGGCTTTAGCAGGTGAATTCTTTAGTGTGAAAGACTGGGAAAGAGCTAATCTAACCTATTGGAAGTCACTGCCATCTAACTGGTTACATGCTGGTGATGATGTTAAGGAAGATAAGGTAAGCTTATTCATTAGACAGTTCAATACTCTTAATGAAAATAAGAAGAAAGAAAGAGAATACTTCACCAATAAATCTAAATGGGTTAAGTTAAATCCTGTTGGTGAGAATCTATTCTTACCTTATAAATGTGGTGAGCACTACATGCAGACTATGGCCTTCTTAGCATTAGCTAATAAGACTAAGCTAGTAGATGAAAATGGTAATCCTATTTCATTATACAATGCTTATCAAGTAGTTCCTATAGATGAAACTAAACCTGAATTAGGTAAGACTTTAGCTATGAAGCAAGGTGTTAAGTATGTTGATACTGAGACTGGTGAGCTAAGAGAATGGAGTATAGATGATGAGTCTAGATTCATGGACAGAGCTAGAGAAATCAATAATAGAATGCACGGTATCTATAACAATGCAGATAAAGTAGCTATTCAACAGAATGTCTATGGTAATGCTTTGTTAGCCATGAGAGGGTATGCTTTAGGTATGATACAAAGAAGATTTGGTGTTAGTACTTATAGTGTAGCTTTAGGTGGGGAAACAGAAGGCTCTATGAGAACTCTTGCTAAGGTAATTGCATCTACATTCACTGATAAAGGTGGATTTGGTCTAACAGCTAGAGCTATCCTAACTCCAGTATCTAAGACTACTCAGCAAAGGATGCTTGATGCTGGCTTCTCAGCTAATCAGTATTATAATATGAGAAGAAACTGGGCAGATATGGCAGTTATTGTAGCACTAACTTTACTTAAGATGCTAAGTGCTAAGCCTGATGATGACGATGATGAAGAACCTGACCAAGCTATGGGTTTCCTGTATTATGCAGCTAGTAGATTATATAGTGAACAAGCTGCTTTCAATACTCCTTGGGGGTTTGTTAAAGAGGCTCCAGTAGTTACTAATATATCACCAGTTGGCTTTAGTTTGGCTACTGACTTAGTTAATATAGTTACACTATTTGCTACTCAAGAGGAGTATAAGTCAAGTGGAGGTACTTATGAGAAAGGTGATTTGAAATGGGCACACAAAGTTGAGAGAATGCTTCCCTATTGGAGAAGCTACTTAATGATGCAAAATCCATATCAAGCAGCACAGAGTTACCAGTATGGTAGAGCTAATCTTACCAAGTAATAAAACACAAAAAGAGCTAGAGGTTAATCCCCCCTAGCTCTTTTTTTTTATCTTAGTTATACTTAACTCAGACATTCTTTCTGATGTTGCTTCTCATCCTCAGTCATGCTATTCCAAGATTCCTTGGTATATCCTAACTGTATAGCAGCTTGCCTAACATCATCACTAATTGACTCCCAGTTATTAGCTGATGGAGTAACTAGGTTACCTTTCTTAGCTGGCTTAGCAAATCTATTCTTAACTCTACCCATCTTAAGACCAAGGTTCTTGTTAACTACAGTCTCTGGTTCAACTATTTCAGTCTTCTCAACCTCTACACCTGCTGGTAACATATCAGTAATCATTTGCTTCTCACTATCAGTAAGTTTATCATATTGAATATTTACATCAGTGAATGGTACCGAACCTACTTCTTCGAGAATAGGTTTAGAGTCTTTGTACTCTTTACCATTAGCAAGTAGTTGGTTTCCTTCACTAACTTCATACTTGGTCTTTCCATCTCTAAATCCTACAGGAGCAGGATAGGTAACATTAATAGGTATAATGTTAAGTGAGGCTACCTTAATACCATACTTATCTTCAATGAACTTCTGATACATTGAGACTTGTTTAGCATACTTCTTTCTCTTTTCTTCACTTATACCGCTTCTATTAGTCTTCATATCAAAGATATGAAAGTTACCTTGAGCATCATAAGCAAGTAAGTCAAGAGTTCCAGCAACTGGTACTTCATGTACCTGACCTTGTGCATCCGTTACTTTAACAGTTCCTGTAACAGTAACATCCCTTGGAATTACTGTAAGACCTTGAGCATCAAGGTAGTTCTTAAGACCTACTAACTGATTAGCAAAAGCTCTCCATTCTGCTTGAGTAGCATTAGGATAATCATATAAGTAGTCATTCGATAACCTACCATCTTCTCCAGTAAACTCACCTGCAAAGAAGTCTCTTACAAACTCATCTACAGAAGTACCTATATTAGTTGAAGGTGTAATCCAAGGACTATTAGGGTCAAATCTTTCACCAGCTAGTTCATCAGCTTGAATGATAGAAGTAACTCTAGCATATCTTCTTCCTTCTTCATCAACATAACCAGAATTATCATCAGCTAATCTAATAGATTTACTATCTTCAACTATTCTATTAGCTATATCTCTAGCCTTATCAACAGCAGGATTAGATACAGGTTTAACTTCACCTTGTAATACAGCACCAGACTCACTATCAACTATAGCATTACCTACTTTCACTTGGTCAGTAGCTGTAATGACTGGAGTATCAATTGGTTTGCTAGTTGTAGCATTAACTTGATTAGCAACTACTGGTGTAGGTGATGGTGTTCTGCTACCATCTTGCTTGAATGGACTATTAATATCAATACCTCTGATAGTGTACTTCAATGAAGTTCTACTTGATTCAAGTATGTTATCATCAAATATATCACTAGCATTTCCTAATCTAGCCTTTCTAGCATCCTCAGACTCACCTTCTTTAGCACCAAAGTCATTATAATTAACTTGCCACTTAGCAAATGGTTGAGTACCCTCATATCTAAAGTTACCACCATCAATGAACAAGTTCTTAATAGCTTGAGCTTTAGTTCCATCAGTCATTGTGCCATTAGTTACATTGGCTAAAGGTATAGTACTAGCACCATTAGTTAAAGCTAATTGATACATTCTATTACCTTCAAGCATCTCTTCTGTAGGAGTAAGTACATATTCATATCCTTTAGGAATAGTAATATAGTTACTTAACTTCTTAGTCAGACTTTCACCTAATGTCTGCAACTTAGATGCACTTTCACCTACTGGTACTAACACCCCATTCTCTCTTTTGAACCTAGCATTATCACTAAAAGGCTTCTTCTTGAAGAACTCTTCAAGTGTCTTTCCATATCTATGAAGTCTACTATTAGCTTTTAGTATTTCTTCTGGAGTTCCCTCAGTTAATACTTGAGCCATTGGTTTACCTGCTCTAGAGAAGGAGTTTTGAGGAGTTGTTACATATAACTCAAACTCTTGTTCTCCACCCTTCATATTAGGTGTGAAATAAGCTAAATGTATTCTCTCACCCTTAGCATCTTGTGCAACTCTTCTGATATTAGGTAAGATACTGTTCTTGAACTTTCTATAAATAGACTGTCTTTCTTGTATAGGCAAGTTAACATCATTCATCTTAGCTCTGGACTCAGCATCCATATCATTACTCATGATAGTATGTATCAAAGTATTAGGAGTACCTGCCTTAGTATGCTCAGGTGGATTAGCTCTTACATAACCATTGGTTGTAATAACCTTGCCATCTTTATCCTTCAATAAAGTACCATCTTGCTGAGTTAAACCAGCCAATCTAACTGGTTCCATTCTAGCTGCACCTTGTGAATTAGCACTTGTTCTTGGCATAAAACCAATAGGCTGGTACTTCTTATCACCTATAATAATAGGACCATTACTATCTTCTACAACTGCCATTATAGGGAGATGGTCACTTTCATTATAAGCTTCCCCCATTTCTTGTTTAACACCTGCTATAATAGTGGGGTCTGCAACAAACATGATAGGAGTTTTAGGAGTAATATAACCTTTTCTAAGATAGTCATTCATCTTAAAGTTCTTAGATGCTTGACCTACAACAGATTGAGGATGTCTATCAACATCAGCAGTTGTTATCATACTGTTGTTTCTTCTCTCTTCACTTACTGTTGAAGGTGTTTCAGCTCTTTCAACTTTAGTAGTAGGAGTCTCAGATTTAACTTTCATCTTAGCTGCAACCTGCTTTAATAATGATGATGCTTTATCATTATTATCTCCACCTTGTTGTACTTGTGCCTGTAGCTGATTAGCCTTAGCCATAATAGCTTCACTTAAATCAGTAGGAGTTTCATACTCACTATCTCCAAGTTCATCTATAATTTGAGTGGCTTGCTCTTTAACATCATCATAAATACTTGAAGAGTTATCAATAATAGATAGTCCTGTCTGCACACTATTAGCTACTTCTTCATTACTGTTAACCTTGTACTTGTCAACTAAATCAGTTGTAGGTGTATCTGTTGTAGACTCTGGTGCTACTCCTCTAGCTAAATCTGGATTACTTTGAATATCACCAAAGATTCCTGGTTTAGCAGGTGCAGAGGTATCTTCTTTAAGGTTTTTATCAGCAGCCATTTCAGGATTCTGTTGTATTTGACCAAAGATACCAACTTGTACAGGAGGCTTAGATGCTTCTGTAGTTGTAGGAGCTACTTCTACTGGCTTGTTAACAACTTCAACTTCATTGATGTTCTTAGTATGCTCACCTATTATATCATTGTAAGTCTGTACAATCTCCTCTATACTTGCAGGAGTTAATTGCATATCACTAGGCAATCTACCATTAACTTCATCAATATAGTTAAGCAAAGCAGGAGTACCATTCTCATCTTGTGCAGTAAGTGCAGCTAATGCTGTAACATCAGTTGGACTAACACCTCTATCAACTAAGAATTGCATAGTAGTCATTATGACATTTCTATCATTCTCATCAAGTTCTTTGAACTTATCATTAGAATCTAACTGGTCAAACATACCCTCAAGGTTCTTATTATCTTCAAGGTATCTCTTGTAGTTTTCATTCTCACTAAGTATGTTTCTGATAACCTGTCTTTCTCTTACATCAGATTCTCTATATGCTTTATCTAATCCTTTGACAAAAGTAGCATAGTCCTGTACTCCATTCAAGAATTCATACTTCTTCTTTGTATTATCATCAGCAACTTGTTGCTTGATTCTATTAACAAAAGCATTAAAGCTTGCAGGGTTACTAAGTATGCTGTTATATTGAGTTAAATAAGCTTGTTGAGCCAAGTTAATTCTACCAGCATCTTGTACCTTATCCATGAAATCATTGTATTGTAAAGTACCTTCTCTTATTACATTATCTATAATAGATTGTTGTTCTTCACTATACTTATTCTTATTCTCAGGGTTAAGGATGGTAGCTCTATCTGTGGGATTAAGCTGCATTATATCAGTTTCACTAAGTACAGGATTACCCTCAATAGTCTCACCTACTTTAGCAATAGCTTTAGCTTGCTTTTCTAAAGTCTTTAAGGCTACTTTCTTAGCTCTAAGAGTCTCAGTTTCTTTTACTCCTAAGTTCTTTCTACTATTAATATTAGCTATATCAGTCTCTAATTCACCAATCTTTTCTCTCAGTTTCTGATATTCAGAATGAGCTTTACCTAATGAACCATAGTTAATTAACAAATCTCTCTGTGTGTCACTAAGGCTACTTGAAGTAGTAGGATTAATAGAGATGCTACTAATTTCATTCTCAAGCTGTGTAGCTCTTTCTCTCCATGAATCAACACTTAACTTACCATAAATAAGAGCTTGTTTAGTATCTTCATCAGCAGCATTACCTAACATCTTATCAATACTTTCAGATTCTGTAGCTATCTTGCTTATAGTATCAAGAAGTCTATTGCTATTCTTCTTTATAGTAGAAAGTATCTGAGAATCATCTTGTTCAATATCTCTGTTGTTAGGTGCATTCTTGAATTGTTGGACTAAAGCTTGAGCTTCTTCTGAACCTTCTTCAAGGTTAGCAGTTCTAATCAAGTCCTGCATAAATGAGTTATAATAGTCTGTTCCTCTTAGTTTCTCAAGAGTCATAACATCATTAATAGTCTTACCTAATTCACTGTTTCTATAGTCAAATTCATCATTTCTACCTGATGCTTCATCCATAGATTTAGCCCAGTTAAGAGTACCAACCAGTCCATCATACTTAGATTTATTAGCTGGGTCTTGTATCCAATCAGTCATTATACTTGCAGCAGTTGACCTTTCTTCACTAGCTTCTTTTTGCTCTTGAATAGCTTCCCATATAGGATTTCTATATGTAATAGGAGACCTTCTCATAGCATAACTAAGATTAGACTCATCCTCTCTTCTGATAGCAGGACCTCTTCTATTATTAATAGTAGGAGTACCCATACCAGAGGCTAAAGCACCATAGATACCAGAGAGAATAGTCTCTTTATCTATCATTGCATCACCTGCTGCTCTACTAGCTGCAAAGAAGTCATTAGCAAGAGATTCATCTACTGCATCCTTACCATCACCTTTATACTTATTAGTAATAAAGTTCTGTAGATTATACTCAGCACCACCTCTTGAAAAGGCATCAGATACACTTTGAAGATATTCCTCAGTGAACTCACCAGCAGGTTCTTGAAGTACATTAAGTACTTTACCTATCCTTCCATAAGAAGGAACCACTCTACCTGCTTCTACTCTAAAGTCTTGTGGTGTAAATAACCTACCTAACCTACTTCTTCTCATAGCTTCTTGCACAGAAGGAGTTTGAAGACCAGCTTTTAGTGTCATGTTAAGAGCACCATTAATCATGGAGTTAAGACCCATGTTATATACACCTGCCTTAGCTGCATTTACCTCTGCTTTCTTAACAGCTTCCTCATATCTAGGAGCATAACTATCATAAATATCTTTATATAGTTTCTCCATAGACTTTGCATCCTGTGGATTATAGCCTTGTCTGCTAAGTTCTTCGGGGTTCTGTAATCTCTTATTGAACTCATCATTAACTGCCTTAGCTTGTGTTTCAGCAATCATTTGCTTAGCATCATCAAGGAACTGTATCTTAGTATTAAGACCTTCACTTACCCCTTCAACAGTACCAACCATTGCAGGAATAAGGAAAGCATTAGTCTTTTGTTGTACTTGTTGGAGTCCTTTAAGTATAGTATTAACCTTTTCAAGGTTAGTTAAAGCACCTGCCCTATCAGCAGCCATAGTCAAACCTTTGGCACCTTGAAATGCCTTACTTGATATAGAAGAAAGACCAGCACCAGTAAGCATAGATGCTATTGTAAAACCTTGCTGATTAATAAGTTCTGGTATAGTATTGACACTAAGTAAGTTATCAAGAATAGTACCTTGTTCCTCAGCTTGTGTTCTAATTACTGGTATGTTAGACATACCACCATTCTCTTTAGCTTCTTGAATATTAGCATCAAATAAGCTGCCATACTGCATTACATCATTGCCATACCTAGTCCAACTGTTATCTATAACATGGTCCATGAAATCAAAGAAAGCATTATCAATGTCTTCATTTCTTTCATCACCAACATAGTCAATAGCACCTTTAACCATGCCAGCAGTACCTATTAGAGCACCTGCTGTTTGAGCACCCATACCCTTAAATCCATTCCAGAACTTCTCAAATACACTTTGGTTCTTTGATGCAGTATCTTGCATCTTCCTTCTAAGTATATTATTAGCTTCCTGCTCTCCATAAGCAGCCTTAGCAGCATTGTATTCTGCTGCTATCTTATACTTCTCTTCATCAGAGAAAGGCAAGTATTCAGTGTTCTTGTATCTCTTATAATAAGGAGATACATTATCAGCTATCTTATCAAATTCATCAAGGGCCTTTCTACCTCTAGCAGGCCATTGGTTATAAATACTATCAAGCTTAGTTGCTTCTTCTTGAAATTGTTGACCCTGCTCAAAGGCTTTACCAATAGCTTTAACTTGTTCCTCATCAGTATGTTCTGCTTCTAGAGGCTGCATCTTAAACAAGTCTTCATTGTATAGACTATCTCTTTGTTCAGGAGTATAATTCTTAATTATATTATAGTCTGGCCTATTACCAAACTTCTCCTTGAACTTGACATTTCTATACATTCTTTCAGTCTGGTCAGGAGTAAGCCCCTTTATCTTAGTGGAATACTCCTTCTCCCAGTTCTGTCTATCTTGAGCTGTTAAACCCTTTAGTCCTTCTAATCCTTCCATATTATAATCCTGTATTTACATCAAAATTGATACTATCAGCTACTTGTGGAGTAGCTGGAGCTGCTATAGGTGCTTGAGGTATATTTTGCTTAGGCATTAATACATAATCATAGTCACCTGCTGCTCTACCAGTAGAAGCTTTCACTCTAACTACATCATATAAATCTAAGTCTATATTTTGTTCTTTAGCTACTTTCAACATTTCATCAAGAGCACCCTTAGGTATTTCATTGTAGTTAGTTACTATATCATTGACATTCACATTATCAAGAGTATAGTTACCCCATGTAGATGCAGCATTACTTCTAGTCATACCAAACCAAGTACCTTTTACATCTTCTCCCTTTTCACCTGTTCTCCATTTACCATTGGTATTAGCAATGATAATAGGCTTATCACCTCTCTTAGCTGCATCTTTAACTCCTGCACCTGCTATTCCACTATTACCAGCATAGTTTTCAACTCTACCATCTGGATATATTCTAAGTGCCTTTCCACCACCAATTACTCTGATTACAGAACCATCTTGAAGAGGAATAGTACTCTTATCTTTAGCTGCTTGTTCTTTAGCTAAGTTAAATCTTTCTTTCTCCATCTCTAATCTAGCAGACTCAGCAGGACTCATATAACCTCTATTAGCTTGAGTATCATATCTTTGAGTACCAATAGCATCATATAAACCAGCATTAATATAGTCTCTAGCTCTTGATTGAGTAGCTTGGTCCCATGTATCAAGACCAGATTCCTGCCATATAGTATCAGCTACTTGCTTCAATTCTTTAGGAGCATTAGGGTCATTCATTATAGTCTGCATAACCTGTTGAGGACTATAACCAAGCTGCTGCATTTGTTGAAAGTACTGCCCACCAAGTATAGATGAATACTGAGGATTATCTTGAATAGTCTTAGCCAAGTTCTGAGCCATTGTACTAGCTCTCTTAGTTAATTCTGAACCACTGATAGTATTATAAGTAGCATTAGGATTATTCAATAAATCATCAATAGATGCAGTACCATAATTAACATCAAACATTAAAGAAGGGTCTCTTTGGATAGCTTCTCTTTGAGCCTTAGTTAACTCTTCTCTCTTACTTGCAGCTAATTCAATAGGAGTTATTTCACTAGCATATCTTCTCTTCATATTTAACAAACCTCTTCTACTTTCTGGTGTTAAACCTTGTCTGGCTAAGAGGTCTGCTTGTTTAGTCAAGTCATCTGCATAGGCTTTATATTGTGCATAAGCTACAGGACTAGTTTGCTGGTCAGCTAACTTATCCCACATACCTGCCTTTGCAGACATCTCTCCTAAACCTTCTTCAATAAGCTTGTGTTCAGTATCAGCCATCTGTACTGGAGCAAGCATTTCTGCATAAGAGAAAGGCTTAAACTTACTATTGTTTACTATATATCTACTTGCCATAAGTCAAATATCCTCCCTTACTTTTCTTTTTACTTTTAGTACCACTCTTAGGTTTCTTGTATCTAACCTTACCACTTCTATCAATAGTATAGCCAAGTGCAGGATTGGATTCAATCATATTTCTACTGAACTCCTCTCTACCAATATTACCTAAACTATCAAAGAAGTTTGTTAAGTTGGCACTCTTAGCTGCACTACTTCTAGCACCTGCTTCTTCTCTCATACCAGCAGCTTGCATTATAGCTCTAAGCTTCATTTCTCTGTTCCGTTGGTTCATACCAGCAGCTCTAAGTGCAGACTCGCTATTATATTGATTAGTACCTCTATTAAAGGACTCAACTCTTTCTCTTTGAGCTAAGTTATATTCCTCAGCTTGTCTTGCTAAATCACCTATGCTTTGACCATAGTTATAATCAGCAGCAAGTATTCCAGCCTGAGCATTAAGCCTGTTACCACCTGATGTATTTTGTAAAGCTCTTCTAGTAGCTGATGATTGTTGATTGAGCTTATTAATGTAAAAGTCTCTATCAAATGGATTATAAGATAGATAGTTACCAATAGGTTCAGCTTCAATAGTAGGTAATCCGCTTACTGCATCTACAATCATATCAGCATTACTGTAATCTGGTTTATTAGTCCATCCAAATAGGTCTGATATTACTCCAACACCAGCACCTAAAGCAGGTGCATATCTAAGAGCATCTAATCCTATACCTTTTCTAGTACTAGAAGGTTGAGTATCATTAGGCTCAGTATCTGTACCTCCTTGAGCAGCCACATAGTCTTCCCATGTAAAAGGTGAGTCATCTAATAAAGTTGGGTCCCAATCAGTATCACCACCATAAGCAAACTGTCTTCCTTCTGTCTTAGCTTCCTTTATAGCTTTAACTTCTTCTTGAGCCTGCATTAACTTAGACATATTTGCAAGTAAACCTCTCCTAGCAATAGGGTCATAAGGTCTTTCTTTAGGCTCTTTATTAATCTTTTCAGCTATAGAAGCAAAGGTATTATCCTTGTATTTAGATGGAAGATTAACTGATTTAAGTAACTCTTCACTAGGATGTAATCTATTACTAAACACATAATCATTGAAGATTACTTCACCTTCTTCAACTAAATTAGGTTGACCATCAGGTGCTACACCCATTGGCACACCAGTTAAAGGATTCTCTTCATGGCTTCCACCCTCGCCTACTACTGTAACTCCATCACTAAATACTCCACCATTAGTTAGAGCATCTGGGTGAGTAGTTAAAGAGTCATAAGCTCCTGTATATAAAGTACCTATAGGTGCATAGTTTTCATCATAACTATACCCCATGTAACCACCATCTGCGTGCCACTTTCTTGCATTAGCTGCAAATGTAGCTCTCTTTCTTACAGCAGGTGAACTACTTCTTTTACCTTTAGCTATGCAAGCAGAAGTAACCTTTCCACCACAGTATTTAGTAAACTTACCTCTATTAGCTTTCTTAATATGAATACCACCTCCATCTTTGAATGTATTCATAGGTGAAACAGTTAAAGTTTGTTCTTGAGCAGGTGCAATAGCATTTTGAATATTAGAACCTAAGCTACCACCAATTATAGAATTAGTATTAAATAACTCTCCACCAAAAGCCTTCTTTCTAAGTGAAGGGTACTTAGCTAATACCTTAGCTCTAACACTACTATCACCATGAAGTCCTGCTAATCTAAGTGCATCTCTGGCATTAGCCTTAGTTGGTATAGGATAGCTTCTATGTGGACCTGCAAAGTCATCAGCAGGAACCATTGGATATGGTTTCTTCTTGGAACCATAGTCCTTATCTCTGGATAAGTTGCCACCCTTTGCAAAGTAATCTACACCAAACTCTGATACTTCAAATGAGTTGGGCATAGATGGCATTCTGAATTTACTCATAGCATCTAATTGTTTATTGTTTAAAGCTTTAGTAGCCAATTCATAGTCAATAGCACCTCCCCCAAGCACACCACCAAATGCTGAGTAGTTAGCTAATAGATTGAAGTCATTCTGTTTATCTATATTATCAGCTCTAAGTTCAAATGAACTCATTGCTCTTTCATTAGCTTCTTTAGCTTGTTGATTAAGTTTCTTAGCTTTCTTCTTAGCTTTTCTGTTACCAGTAAACCAACCTGCAAGTGAGGAACCTAAGCCTACTACACCTCCTACAATAGCACCAATTGGACCACCAACAGATGCTCCAGCAGCAGCCCCTTGACCAGCAGCTCCAATAGTATTAGTAATTCGCTGACCAGTACTTCCACCTCTAACATCCTTCCATGTATAGTCATCTTTAGATTTGTTCCAAGAACCCCATTCACTCATGAGTTCATCGTTTGATGATGCACCTACTACCATATTCTTTTGAGCTTTAATACCTTCTTCTTGAGCACTAGTATCAGCTATCTGAGCATTAGATAGACCTGCATTTACTATAGTTCCAACAGAGGAACCTATACCCCCAATACTACCCATATTAAATCCACCACCTCCACTGGCAGAAGTACCAACTGATTGCATTCCTACAGAACCTGATGCACCTCCTTGACCTAATGTAGTAATCTTAGATAAGTCAGTTGTATTAGCTAGGGATGCAAGACTGCCAACTGGCCCTCCATCTGCAAATATATTTAATGGTCTATTCTTTCTTCTTATAATTCTCTTGTTAGCCATAGCATATCTTTAATTTGTTGCAAATATAAGTAAAGTTATTGAGATTACAAAGCCTTTAAATAAAAAAGAAAGGGTAGACAACTAAATTAGTTTATCTACCCTAACTATTATTATACAAAGTAATGTATTGTCATATCATGGAACACTGTTCTATATGTATTAGGTGTTTCAGTTGATAGTTTAACATATGCCCAAGTATTTCTAATTCTATCTCTATTATTAGCTGGAATACCATTAATAGGTGTATTAGCTCTTGGTATATTAGCTCTCCATATCCTGAACTTTCTCTTTAAAGGAGAAGGTCTTCCATTTAAGTCAGTTAATGTTACTCTACCATGTTGATACTCATTATATACATCAAGTGTATCATAAGTTTTAGTAGGAGCAAGGTTATCACCATCATAAGCATCAGCTCTAAATTCAACAGTATTGAATATCTTATCAGCAGGCTCATCAGCATTAGCTACTACAGTAATACTATAAGGTTTATACTGACCAAAGAACATGTTGTAATCACCATTAAACTGTTGCCATAGTTTGTTGTTATTGAAAGCATAGAATTCACTGCCTACATTAAACATAGCTGGAACCCTTTCATAACTCATGAAAGAAGTAAACTGACCTATTAACTCTGAGTAACATAGACACCAGTTGTTATTAACAAAGTACACATCATTGTTATTCTTATCATAGAATCCTCTAAAGTTCTCATAAGTAACAGGGTTCCAGTTTATATGAGTATTATTTTCATTAACCCATTGTCTCATACCAAGACTATCTGAGATTGACTTCACTTCTCCATTAAACAGATACATTGAATTAGTTTCATTATCAATGAAGTAAAGACCAGAAGGAGACTCAACTATAGACCACTTATTACTACATCCTATAGTATTGCTAACATATCTCTTACCACTAACTTTCATACCATTAGTGATTTCAATAGGCATACCATCAGATGCAGGTATCTGTACTCTTGAGTTAAATAAGATGTTACTGAATCCTTTTCTTTGGAAGCAGAATATCTCATTGTTATAAGTATTCAATGATATTACTTCACCCTTATCTCCATCAAGGTCTAGAGTAGATGCCATAGTAATATTAGTCCAAGTATCAATAATGCTACCTAATTGCTTCTCCTTAGTCCAAGTAACTGTATTAGGGAAGTAGTTTAGGTTAAACTTACTATGATTGATACCTCTATAGTTAAAGAAGTTATTCTTCTGACTATACACCTTGTTTACTTTGTTGAAGTTTTCAGGAGTCATTGTCAAGTTATTGAGCTGACCTCTATTTCTATCATATCTACCTTCAATGTTTACTCTTGTCTCACACATGAATGATACAATCTCAGTAACACTATTCTGGTCCTCAAGGGTATAAGAGTATGTCTTAAGGCAGTCATATCTTTCAAGAAAAGTATCACCTTCTGTATATGTAAGGCTAGCATAACTTACAGGAGTTCCATCTGCATTAAGAAGATTAATAGGCTCTCCACCAGGAAGCCATATATTATTCTCAAATGCTTCTTCTGTCTGACCACCAAATCTATTAGTAATATTATCATTATATAACTCTGCAAGATATAAGTAACTATAGTTATTATCCGTTAGGTTACTTGTATATTCAGAGATTACATCTTGAAATACACCATCATTTATCTGAGTCTCACTTTCACTAATAGATTTAGCTGTAGGATTCCAGAAGAAGTGATTAACACCTCCTTTAATTACATTAGCATCATTAACATTCCAATAGTCTGTATAGTCAGTCTCTCTATTAGTAGGCATTACTATCTGTCTGCCATCAGTAGCATAGTTTAATGCAAATACAGCATGAGGAGTTGATTTATACTTCATTCTTACAGCATCAGTACCATTAGGTACTTCTGTAAGAGTAGCACCATCACTTCTCTTTACAAACTGTATAGGGAATGTACCTCCAGTAAACAGTTGATGAGCAAAAGATTCAGCAGTATTAACACCAGTCACAACTATAGGATAACCATTCTTTCTATTGAATTCCTCAGTTTTTGGGCCATCAGAGAAATCAAATGTAAGTGAATAAGCATCATCAACTCTAGTTGCTGCAATTACTTTATCTACATTACCATAATAGTTCAAATCTCCAAGATTTGAGTTAGCAGGGGCTGGTATTCTTACTACAGATTGTTCATTTGAGTTGAATATACTAACACCAGTAATGCCAGTGTGAGTTGCATCATTAGCCTTATATGCCAGCCAAGGCTCATTAAAATATTTTGAGAATGAGGAGAATTTCAAGTTAGAAATCTTCTTCTTATCAAGCATTGCAGTTCTAGAACCCTCAGTAACAGGACCTTGATTATTTAGAGAACCATTTCTATGCCAAGCATATACAAAGAATGATTCTGTATATCCGTGGTCATCATCTACATTCTTCATATTAGTCATCTTATCAAACCAGAATGCACCAGAGATAAGATTCTTCAATCCATGATATGAATTATTCTCAGAACCTATAGTCTCCTTATAGAATCCCATCTTGCTTGTATCATTAGCAGGAGTTGAGGTCTGTATATCTATTTCAGAAGCATTAGCTGTAATAGGTACTACACCTACTATTCTTAGCTTAAGACCTGATGAATCTAAGTTCTGAACTCCTTCATCAAATTCAATATCTGGTGAATGAAGTGTAAGTATATTCTGGTCTACAAAGAAGTATTCAGCATGACTTGCTGTATAACTATTCAACTCAGAACCTTTACTAGCAGTATATGGACCAGCAGGTGTATTAGCTATACATTGTATCTCAGCATTTCTTTCCCAGTTGTTAGGAACTGGTTTATTATGTCTGAACTCAGCCCATGCCCCTTTGTTAACTATATCAATAAGAATAGTCTTTGCTGATGGAGTTCCTGGGTCTATAGTAAGATTCGCATTCTTATTACTGATTACTGCTGCCTTAGACTTATCATAGTCTCCAAATAAAGTACCAATACCATTCCAGTTACTTTTATTTCTTTCAATATCAAATGCTAGATTAGGTCTTGCAAACCATGAAGATTGTGCAAAAGGTGAATTGCCAAATCTATCTCCTATATTGTAAACAGTAGGACATAGAATACCTTGTGCAACTACTTCTCTATCTATAAGAGTAGGATATACTACTACACCTCTAGCTCTTATGAAACCTTGTGCAACTACCTTATTGATTATATCAGAGTTTAATGAATAACTAGCTTGAACAGTTGTTAAAGCACCATTATAAGATGGTGATATTCCATATCCCATGCCTCCTGAGGCTGGTCCATTATAAGCATCATTAATCCATATTGGTTCTGACCACTTACCATTCTTATACTGAAATTGTACACCAAATCTGTACCACTCAAGATACTTGAAGGATTTAATCTTAGAGCCTAGGTATAGGCTATTCTTATAAGGATAATATCCTGCTGTTCTTACATAGTTACCTACATATCTTTGATTAAAGCTAATATTACCACCTTTAATAGAGTTAATAATATCAGGTCCAACTAGCTTTCTCTTTATATCAGCATTACCTAAAAATAGTGTATTATCCTTTTGAGTCATAGTACCAAATACTACTTCTTCACCTCCTACATATAGAAGTTCAGTAGGGTCAACACTGGTTCCAATAGTGCCATTATCAGTATAAGTAAGTGTCTCACCTGCTCTTACATTAGCTGCATTAATAGGCAAATCAACTACATTTAATACATTAGGAGTAGCATCTATACTTGCTCTATGTATTGAATACACTCTTATATAATCAAATCTTGTATCAGGATTAGCTATAGTAATAGTGAAGCTGTTACTAACTTTCTCTTCTGGTGAAGCTCCTCTACTTGCAAAAGAAATATACTGTATAGGGGAAGTATAGAATATGTTACTCTCTTGACCATACTTATTATAGTATGTAAAAGCATATTGTATAACTCCAGAGGAGAAAGAACCACTAGCTAAGTCATCTCTTACTACAGTTACAGTCTCTTTTAATTCAAGGTCCTGTACAAAGTCAAATGAACTATCATTCCAACTTCCACTAACAGTGCTATCAGCTACAATGTTTATAACTCTAGACTGATTTAACCCATCTATCCAATATACTTTCTGTATGTTATCATTCTCATATACACTGATATTCTCAATAGGATTATTGACATTAAAGTTCAAGTTACCTTCATAAAGAAGCTTGCCTTCAAAGTAAGTCTGCTTATTCTCCAACCTATATATCCTATCCTTATCACCAGTAGTAAACAAAGTAACATAGTTATTCAAGACATTATATCCTATGAGAGTACCTAGCACTTGAAGAGGATTACCATTAGAAGTGAGGATGGATAACTCAGAATTACCTCTTTCATTAGTAACTGTTAGTAGAGTTGAGTTATCTCTTGCAGTTATTCTAATGTTCTTACATTCATATGCAAACTCTGGATTGAACTTTGAGACTGTTAAGTCTCTAGTCATACCTTTAATTATATGTTGTTCTTGTTTAAGCATAATCTTTATCTTTGGTCTTTCCAATACTCTCTATTACCTAGAGGCTTAAAGCCTTTTCTAAACTCATTGGTTCTAGGTAATAGTTGATTCATCATATTACTAATCGCCTCCATTTCACTAACAGAAGGCAGAGTAAATTCAGTGTTAAGTTGTCCAACTTTCCACGCATATTCTTGCTGTACATTCTGCAATACTGCTGGTGCTATTTTACCCATATCAAACTGAATAGTGAACCATTCTTTCTTTATATATAACTCTAGTGCTTTAAGGAATATAGAGTTATCAGGTATCATAGGTAATCCTTCTTCATCTACTGGAATAGCTCTATATGCTATAGCTATCTTACCTTCCTTAAAGGAAGTATATATGATATTACCTTGTGTCTTAAAGGTTCCTTCTTGTCTCATTATAGGTTTCTTTTCATCATGTATTAGGTGAAAAGTATCAGTAGTAGCTCTAAGTGAGATGTTGTTCTTTACATCTTTCACTTGTCTTATAGCTATTAAATCACATGGTAGAGCTGCTCTATAGTTACTAATATCTACAGTATCAACCTTATCATAATAGATAGTAGGGAGACCTACAATACCTATGAAGTCCACTGTGTATTGTATAATAGCTTCAAGGGTTAAGTCAACCATTAAAGGATGTCTCATTAGCCTGCTAGCTATTTCTCTTATATTTGTATATGTTACATTATTTACCATATTGCTTGTTTTTATCTAGGTACATTGCTTCAATCTTTCTATCTTTAATGTTCTGCTTAAGCCTTTTCTTTAGCTCTCTATTAACACTAAACTCATAGAATGACTTATTGATATAGTTAGCTTTACCTCTGTTATAATAGACTTTAAATATCTCTTTCTCTTCTACTTTAATAAGAGTCTTAGCGTTGAAAGATTCTTCATCTTCATACCATAATTTAAGAGTTCTATCCCAGTCAATAGGCAGGTTAGTTACTAAGTTACCTTTAGCATCTAACCTAATTTCCCCTGCTGTCTTTCTTATCTCAAGTCTTCCCATTCTATAAGGCAAAGTTACTTCTTCACCATTTACTAAGTTATCAGCTAGTAATTCATTAACTCTTCTAGTAATAGAGAAGTACTGAGATTCAGTTAATCTATACCCAGTACTACCATAGCCATTCTTTCTATAATGCTTGTAACCATCATAGATACCCAATGACCCTCTGATTTTGTGAGTTCTTGGCTTATCTACCTTTAGTATGCTATGTCTAAACTCTTCTAGTGTCATTACTTCTTAGGATTTAGGTCAGACATATCATCATCAGCATTGTTCTCCTTATCTTCTGGCATAAACTCTGAACTTCTTAATTCCTTAACTACAAGCTCAATAAGAGGAGGAATTAGAGAAGCTTCTAAAGGAAACTCAGCATCAAGTAACTCACATATTCTACCATTTTCATCACATTGTAATCCAAAGGTTTCCTCAGCATTCTCAAATAAAGCTGTTATCCTTACCTTTTCAAGGTAGAGGTATTGAGGGTTGCTAGACTTGAAGTATAGATAGTTATCTGGTGCCAGAGAGCAATAGATTATATTATTCAAATACTTGTTATACCCTACATACTTCATTCTATCTCTACTTACATAAGTTATCTCACCTTGGTAATAGTCCACTGGATATACTCTTGGTTGTTTAATTCCCATCATATATGGGATTTTATTCTTAGACCTTAGATATACCCCACCTTCACAGACCTCACCTGAGATTGCAGGTACTTCTATCAGGTCTAGACATATAGTACTAAAGTTACTCTCAGGTATGAACTTCTTTATATCAGAGTATCTCTGCTTTAGAATAAATGTTCTAAATTTACTGATAAGAAATATCAAATGGTCCTCAGTATAGTATGAATCATCACTTAGAAGCTTTAACTCATCTATACACATATATACTATTTCTCTCCATGTATTCATACTAATACTATTATAAAATTAAACTCCTGCAAATATAAGTATTTCTACTGATATTCACAAGAGTTTAATAGGTTTTATTTACTGGCTATAAGTATTATGCTTCTATTCTTATCACATTTGTTTCATCAACTCTGAGAATATTATCCTCAGTGATTCTAGTAATGTAGTTAATCTTAGTCTTATGGAATAGTGTATCATCATTAACATAACTTGGAAAGTCAATTAGACAGGTAGTTCCACTTAAACAATAGATAGCATTAACTATAGACCTAAGGTCCTTTTCATCTATATATTCACTGAATACATTTAGTACATCATCCAGTACAAGTAATGCTAATAGCTTGTTTACATCACCATAACTTCTATAGCCAAATTGAGCTAATGAAGTGAAATATCTAACTACAGCATCATAAGAAATATTAGTCATTTCATCCATAGCAGCTACAATTTGTTACTCTAGTTATTGTACCTATCTTATTCTTAAAGTATTTATTCCAATACTTAATAGCTTGAGGATAATTACCAGTTCTTATACATAACTCAAGTGCTTTTATTCTTAAGGATAAGTCAATGAATTCTTTAGGTATTTCACAGTTATTCTCTATCTGTTTAACATACTTCATCATGCTTTGATAAAGAGGATATAGATTAGTTACAGCTCCCATAATCATGGGATTAGTTGTACCACAAGGAGCATCTGCTGAGGGAGTTCCAGTAGCTATCACATACACAAAGAACATAGTATCATTAAGAGTATTGATATTAAAATCACTTGCTTGTAATCTAAGTCTTATATTCCTCATTTGATGAGTACCATAAGTGAAACAGTATGATTTATCTTCCTCTTCAAGCACTGGATTACAACTGCATTCCTCAGGAAGAGAGTAAGTTAAATCATAGGCATCAGCTACTTTAAGTTCATATACAGGATTAGAGCTAGGACCATTAGGTACATATGTATCTTGTGTATCTATAACCACACTATCTAAGATTATATCATCATAGAAGTCTTGATTATCAACAGAGGCATCTATAATTAGATACTTATCATCTTGGGTTATCCTTAATTCGTTGAAATGTAACATGGTTATTTAGTTTTAATTATAAAAAAAAAAGAGCATAGAATCAACTATGCTCTTTATAATTAGCTCATTTAAGCTGGGTCAACTGGGTCTGCAATTGTTAAACCAGATGCAGTGTTGATTGCTGCAATCAGAGCCTTCATTGCAGTGTGACTACCATCATCTACAGTTACCAGAGTGATTGTTCTAGGAGACTTTTGTACATCTTCTGCACCACCTGCCCAGTAATAACTGATGTCCAGAGTATCATACTTCTGAGTTGGGTCTACCAAGTAAGTAGTATGAATAACATTAGGCCATCCCATGTTTCTGTAGAAGTCACCTCTAGCACCCATTGTGAAGTATTCAAGGTCTGCAATATCATGACCATTCTGTACAGAATTAATAGGAGTTACTGTAGTAACTGTACCCCAGATTCTTTCATCACCTTCAAAGGTAATATTAGTTGGTTGTACTGCAAAAGGAATGTAACCTTGAGGCATAACACCTAAAATCCAATCCTGTGCTACCTGTTCAATTTGAATACCAGTATAAGTACCAGTCAGAGTAGCAGGGTCAGTGTCAATGGTTACTGTTGTATATGCAGGACCACTTGCTACTAGATAGATTGTTACTAGTGGAGTAGCTTCTCTTGCTATGTTTCTAGCTAAAGAAAGTGCCATAGCTTTGTAAAAGTCTGATGCTGTCATACCACTAACTGCATGTACCATACCAAATTTCCAGTATTGGTCTTCTGGTGATAAACCTACATACTGTCTGAAAGCAAGTCTCAACAGATAATCTTGTCCAGCTACAGGTGCTCCACTATTAATAGTAGAGTCTAGAACTACTTGGTATCTATCTAACTTCTTAACTAAAGCCTGAGAAGATGTAGATTTTGCATAAGTGATATTCTTGATGTCAATCTTATCACTAGATTCAATAACACCAGCAGGGCTAAAGTACTGGAAGTACATTGTAGATTTAGCTGTATCTGCCTTAGGCAGAATGTCACCAGCAGCAGCTAGTTGAGTAACTGCTGTCTTTAGAGCTTTTGCGACATATAAATGTCTTACTTGATTTACGGAATAAGTTGCCATAAATAAATTGTTGTTTAATTAAACGTATTGCTTATTAATAAGCTATTGATTATTCTCTTTGTTTGCATACTGAGCCTTACTCATCAAGGCAAGTCTAACTGCTACTTCAACTATCAAGTTATGAATATTACTATTCAATGCACATTCCATTGGTTGTGAATAACCTGATATGTTTAAGTCACCTAAGTTAGTTAATATAATAGGTGTAGGCTTAGTGATATAGTTACAATGATACTCACCTATCTTAAACTTTGATATAAGTTTAATGGCATTATTAACATCAACTCTTAAGACTCTCTTTTCTGATGGACCTTTAAATGGGTTCCTTTTTATCTTATAAAGTTCATCTTCTCTAACTGGTGTTACTAAGGAGTATGTACCATTTAAACAACCTAATGTTTCATCACTTAACTTGCACTCTTCATAGGTAATAAACCATAAACCTTGTGGCATTACAATTGATGCAGTAGTAGAAGGAACAGTAATTTCTTGTGTAAACTCTTGAACCAATTCAGCTAAGTATCTTCTAGCTTCCTCAGTAGACTCAAAGGAGAGTCCTAATGAGTTTCTACCACTATACAAGTCTATAACCAAGCTATCTTGAGCTTTAGTCAGAAAGACTGACTTCTCATACTCAGAGAATGCAAGAGGGTCTGTTGTTCCATCAACTGGTATAATAGAGTAAGAGTTAAGCAGAACATCAAACTCAGCACTAAATTGTTCTATATTCATAATTACTCACTTCTTTGACCTAGTTCAATAGTAGCTTTAACATCACTTTCATAAGCAGCTTTAGCTAGTTCAACAGCTCTTTGAAGTATCTCTTGATGTATAATTGGATTCAATTCACATTCAGAAATAGTACCAATACCATTGATAGTTAAGTTACCATATTCAGAAGAAAGGTCTGCTGTTATGATAGGTGCAGGTCTTCTAATGTACCTCAATAGATACTCAGCAATTGTTTCATTACTGTTGACTATAAGCTCAGTAGAGATTTTCTCACTTGAAGTGCTTATGATTCTCCATGCTTGGTACTTAAGAGGTTCCTTGTATGGCTTAGACATTAATCTAGTGTACTCAGCATAACTAATAGGAATCACTTGTTTGGTTCCTGTGTTGGTAGAGACTGCTTCATTAATGACTATAAATAAGTCAGAAGGCAAGTCAAATACCTTAGCCCTCTTATCAAAAGTAAGAGGAGAAGTTGTGCTAGGTGTACCTTGTGCAACCTTAATAAGCTCTGAGAAATCTATCTGTCTCTTAGGTGAGTCATCCATTCCTTCTCCATACTTGTTACCTTTAGGGTTAAAGTAGTTCTTGACTATTTCCTCTTGGCCTTTAGTCAAGAACACTGATTTCTCATATTCATTTAACCCAGGAGCAGCATTGCTCATTATGTTGTTATAGAGTACATCAAATTCATTACTGAACTCTATGTGGTCCATATTATTACTCTTTTAGTTTAGCTTCAAGACTGAACTTAATAGACTGGTTCTTAGGTGATGCTAAGAACTTAGCTGCTATATTAAAGGTTGGGTCTTCGTTGTTACCACATAAAGGAGAACCATCTTCTCTTAGATAGAAGAAGCCACCTCTATTAGATACAAGACCTGCTTCAACTGCTCTCTTAATAGTTACCTTAGTAGGTAATAGAGGGTCTGTAATAACCTTTAAGAATAGCTTAGCATCAGCTTGAATTAGCTTGTTTACTCTTGTTTGTAAGAACTCTACCTTAGTATTTACAGCTAATGGTCTACCATCAATAGTCTCAATAATAGTTCTCAATGTATCAGCATCATTTTCATATTTACCATATTCCATGTATGCTTGCATTGTAGCTGACATCTCTTGTCTAGCATTAGAAGTTTCTTCACCTTCCTTGATAAGAACAAACTTATATGTTGCCTTTGGAATGTCTTGAAGAGCTTGCAGTGAAGGAGCTATATCATCCTTATTAGCTAGCAATATCTTATACTTAATGTATTGTTCTGGGTCTGATAGGTCTAAGATGTTATCTTGTTTAAGCAATCTAACTTGTCTATTTGACCAATAGTTATTTTCCTTCTTATATATAGATAGAGCATTATACTCTAAACCCATAATATACTCAAGGAATTCCTTTTCTTCATCAGTAAGAACATTAACCAATCTACCAGATTCTAACTGTGGAACTGTGAAATACTTTACTGCATTCTCAGCCATACCACCATATAGAATGTGCTTCGGATTAGTTACTATACCACTCTCTTTGGGTACATATCTTACTATAATTCTTTCATTTCTTAAACAACTTACTGGTTCTCCCAGTGTTGCTACTTCTCTCTTTCTACCTTTTCTTACAGGCAATTGTGGTTCTTCTTCCTCAGGCATCTGAGGTACAATAGATGTTTCACTGTTAATGCTCTCTAAGTCAAGTTCTTCTTCTACTCTCTTACTTGCCATATTTACTTCTCCATTAATTAGTTAAAAAGAAAAGGGGAGGAGTTAACCTCCCCTTGTATCATTATCCTTGCAGAATTGAAGGAATAAGTGACATTGTTCTAGTTGGGTCTAGTACTAATGTACCTAAAGTTGCCATTCTGTGGATAACAGCAGAGTCCTCATCATAAGACATATTAGGATTACCCATCTGTCCAGTGAAAGGATTTCTGAATCCCCATTGATAACCTCTGAATTCTTCTTGACCCTTAATCTTACACTTTTGAATATTAGGTTGGTCCATAGTACCAATATACCAAATATCAAATCTATAAGAGAAAGCAGGCCCACCTTCTGGGTGAAGAATCTTATTTCTTACAGGGTCATCATAGAATGGGTCAACATCAAGTGACACTATAACACCATTAGGTGCTCTCCATTCAGTTACCTGATAATCAGTTACTGCAATAGCATTCTGAGCAAAGTTACTTGCAACCTTAGTATAGATTGGTGGGTTCTGAGTTGAGATGATTGGCATCCATCCAGAAGTAGTCTTCTTAGCTTCTCTGTTGAATAACAGAGCACCTCTTTCACCAGTCTTGATGATGAACTTTCTATCACCAAATCCTAACTTAGAAGCAGATAGTTCATACAGAGCATCTAGCAACAGTTTCATCAGACCATTAGTATCATTGTAATACATAGTGTTAGCCACTTCTGTTTGCTCAAAGATACCAGCACCAGTCTTGATTACATTACCAGACTTACCAAAGTTCATGTATTCACCATTGATATTTCTGTTAGAAGTACCAAAGGCCATTGCATTGTTCTTGTACTCGTCAAATTGAAGTTCAACTTCCCATTCTACATAGTGCATCCACTTGTTTGCAACATCCTTAACCTGTCTGCCACTAGCATCTCTATGAACCATAGGAATACCAACAGCTAACTTCTTATCAAGATTAGAACCAGGAGTCTTATGTTGAATTCTAATAGTAGTCCATTCATTTCTCATAGAAACAGGACTAGTGAATCTAACATCACCAACCTTTCTTGAAAGTTCTCTTTCAACAGGTGCAAATTCAACAGAGTATCTTTCACCAGCAAGTAGTCTTTCAGCAGGAATACCCTTGCTGTTAGCACCCATTAGTTCAACCTTATATACACAGTTTGTACCTTCTGGTCTACCATCTGCAAGAATTCTTTGAGGGTAAACTTGATTTAAGTTACCTACAATAACTTCACCATCTGCAAACCAGTCTTCTGGGAATACAAGATAGAAAGGTGCACCACCTACACCAACATTACCTGATGTTGATGTAATAACTACGCCATTCTCATCTCTAGCTTCAATCAGAGGAATATTTCTTCTTGAAGAACCAATAACATCCCAGTAATATTCAGCATCATCCTCAAACACTTTAGTAGGGAATGAACTAAGGAATGTATCAAGTGTCTTTCCTCTGTGGAAAGCTAACAATTGCACCATTAGGTTAGTTGCCTTTTGAGGTGCTTTTTGGAAGATGGCACCTAAGTGATTCTCAGTTGTCAACCCTTTCCAGTGTTGAAAACCAATCATTTGGAATTTACTTAATTTTCCAGCCATAATTTAATTGTTTAACAGTTTATCTTAAAATCTTATTTATACATCAAGTTCATAGCTAACCTTTGACTCTGGGTCATCACTAACACCTGATATGAAACTAAGACTTCCATCTGTATTTCTTCTAGTAGTGTTGATAGTGTGTTCCAGCTCTCTTAGGCTTTTCTTCACTTGTTTAGTAGCAGTTGGTTTAACTAGCTTATCTAAGTTTGTAAAGCCATCAGTCATAGTAAATAAGAGACCAATTTTCTTTAAGAAGTCTTGTCTATTATCTCTTTCATACTTCTGAATAGCTGTTAGATACTGCCCAGTTTCTGGGTCTTTGTAAACAGGTTTGCTGATTGAGTTATAGACCTTTTCTCTAGTAGTCTTATCTAACTCTAACCCTTTAAAGATTTCCTTCTCATCAAGAATAGACTTCTTTAACTCCTCTGCTTCCTTCTTTGTTCTTGCCTTTTCAGCTTCTTCCTCTGCTCTTGCTTCTGCAATCAAATCTTCATACTCTTGTTGAAAGTATTCTTTATTGCTTGCTAGTGCTTCCTTTGCATCTTCAACATCAGAGCCAGAGTTAAATGACTTTTGAGTCTCTCTTTGTGCTCTTTCTTTGCTAAATCCTCTATTAAGGAAGTCTTGAAAGATTAGTTGTTTTCTCAGCTTTTCTCCATTAGCTGACTCATCAGAGATAGCATCTTCTGTAATAGTATTAAGGTAGTTAATAGTACCTTCATACTTTCTTACTTCATCAGGTTCTACACCTACTTGCAATGCTTCATCAATTCTCTTCTGTCTTTCATCTAATTTAGCTTTAAGCTCATTCTCCATAGCTTCTGCAAAGTCTTCTGGAGTTTGAATCTTACTTAATGTTTCTTCATCAAGGGCTGAGAGAATACCTTCTTCTTTCAAAGCACTGGCAATGGAAGAGTAGAAGTTAGTTTTGGGAGAAGTACCAGTTTCTTCCTTAGAAGTGGTATCCTCTTTACCTTGTGTATCTACTTTCTCACTACCTACGCTCTCTGGTTCCTCAGTAAACAGTTCATCTGGGTTTACTTCTGGTACCTCAGTAGTTGGTTTTTCTTTATTTTCTTCCTCCTGTTGTTCAGGTGGAGTAACCTGTGTTTCTTCACTCCCATCACTAGTGAATAGGCTTTCAACCTCATCTGGTGATAGGATATTGTCCATGTCTAATCCTTCCATATAACTCTTCTCCTTTAATTAAACTATGCAAAGGTAAGTCAAAGATTTGAACTGTGCAATACCTTAAGTCTGATTGTAATTTGATTATAAGTAAAACACTTATAGTAATAGTAAAAGAGTAGGGTGTTGAGTTAATATTAACCACACCCTTTACTCTCATTATTCTATAGTCAGTTCTATTACTTCTCCTGCACTTTGAGCCTTCAATAATACAGTCATTAACTCATAGAATGTTGCTGTACTATTAATGACTTGACCTTTAACTTTGTTCTCTCCAACTAGGATACAACCTAATGTATCCTCAGCTTTATTACCTACATGTATTAGTACTCCTTCATACCCTTTTACATTCTCTAGTCTAGGGAGTATGCCTTTATATGGCTTAGCCCATGCTCTATCCTTGAACTTAGGACTTACAGTAGTCATATTAATACTATATGTACCTGTAGGAATTGCTGTTACCCCATATACCTTCTTAGCTTTAATCTCTTCAAGTGACATTTGACTTGTTAATCCTCTATCCTGGTCTTCCAAAGTGTCACACTCATAAACACTATTTATGAAGAGTTTTCCAATAGTATATCTAGGTCCTTTAAATATTCTTCTTAATAATAGTTTCATTAACTGCCAGATTCTACTAATGTTATATTCTTTAATACATCACCTGAGATTACCTCACTACCAGACTGAGTTACAAACCCTGTCTTTGATACAGACCAAGTAACTGTATGTCCTTTAGCTGCCCTAATACTCTTAGTAGTTGAACCATTGATAACTACTGTGGCATCAGCAGGAGTAGGGTTAATTGCAAAGGTAAACTTATCTGTTATTATAGATACTAGTTTACTATTAACTCTTTGCTGAATATCTATAATCTTACCTTCAACACTAGCATCTCTAATCACTAGAATTTGACCTTCTGCAATTAAGTTAGGGTCTCCTTCAAATACATTATAACTAATTAATCGTCTCATTGTTATCTACTTTAATTTTAATATCCTCTTTAACTCCACCAATCAAATCTTCAACTGCCTTATCATCAATGTACACCCTTTTGTTGCACCCCTTGGCTAAGCAAACATCATTGACCATCTTACCAACTACTTTCCTTAGCCTAATAAGCTCTAACCTGTTTTCCTCACTTATTTGAATGTACTCTTCTAATTGATGTTTATAGTCAGTAACCAACTTCTTGTAGAACTCTAGTTGCTTCACAAGATTATCTAGTTGAGTTCCATCAACTTCTGCATTGGTTTTATTAACCTCAGCAGTATTCTTTCTTCTAGAAATCCATGCTGTAACTATAGTATTAACCAAGTTGGACCCAAGTACTAAACTAATAATCTGTATAGTATCCATTTCCATATCTATTCTATTATTTCTATAAACTTCTGTCTATCAGTTTCTGCATAGGGATTGTTCTCTTTAACAGTTATATTAAGTACAGTATGTCGTTTCTGAAACCATCTAAACAAGAAGAACTTTTTAGGTGGTTTGATAGTTTCCTTCTTTGCAGATACAAATAAAAAACTCTCTAACTTAAATCTAGGGGTTATCTTAATCTTATTAGGATAACTCATAATGATATGGTTGTTTGCCCATTCATCTCCCATTATTGTATCTAACTTGAAGGAGTTTACAAATATAGTATCTGGTAGGGTTAAACTATCTGACTTTTCAATGTGAGATAACTTATACTGCATCTGTTTAATCTTGCTATCTTTAATACCAAGCTCTTTTCTTACTTCATTCATCTTTTTAGTGATGGAATCATTGAAGTAATTAAGCTGTTCTATTGTTAGTTTATATACCTTAGTATCATTAGTTAAACCACTCAATTCAGCATCATAAGCCTTAATATTCTCAATGGAAGTTGAGTACTCTACACTTAACTTTTGATACTTACCATATAGCCAATACAGACTAGCACCAGTTAATATAAGAACACCTATTAATATGTAAACTAACTTCTTCATACTCTCTTTAATTTAGTGCAAACATACTAAAAATAAATCACTTATACAAGAGTATAAGTGATTTATTTATAAAGAGATTATTTTTTTTTACCTTTTTAAAGCAAGAAAAAGGAAAAAAAAAAATCAACTCACATTAACTGGGATTATAACTACAGCTTGAGGGCTTCTTACTGTAGGACTGCCTACATCTTTACAGTCAATTAAAGTCATAGAAACTCCAGTACCTTTCATAGCATATCCAATGGACTGAGCATTCATTGAAATACAATTTATAAAAGTACCCTTTGTGGTTCTATTCTGTCCATTTTCAACAACAAAATTATTTGGAGAATTATTTTCACAAATACAGTTCTGAACTAAAGCCTCAGTTCCCTCAGAACTGGAACCAAAGATAATAATTCCTCCATCTGTATTATTTCTTGAATATACATTCCTTATTACATCTTTACTCCCATAAGAAGTAGTAATACCTCCATCATTATATTCAAATAGCCCACCATCAATAGTACCTTCGTTATTTAAGTGGTCCGAATATCCATCATCATAATTATCATGTGACCAACAATCAGTCATGATAAAAGTAGTACATCTGTTTGTTGTAGGGTTACTTTTAGTTGTTCCTACACTGAATCCATCACCATAAATATTATCAAAATCATGAATTCCACAGGCTTCACACCTAATAAAATTTATATTATTACAATCTCCCCACTTAAATCCACCATCTACACCAAACTTTGCACTACATTCAGTTATAATTGAATTATTACAATTATACAAATCAAAATGGGAGTACCAGCTTTCTATGTTTGTAACCTCCAATTGAATATTACTATTATTTCCTCCAATAGCTGAAATGGTTGTTGGTAAATATATAGGATTTAAAGCTAAAGAACTGCCATTAACTATTCTAAAATATAATACTTTGGAAGAAATATCATAATAAAAACATGGTTCACTGTTACTTTTAACAGTCTCTAAACTATCAACCCTAGTAAGTTTAGTAGAATCAAGCCTGTTCATCTTTCCCCTTTGCAGAGGATGTTTTTCAGAATTTGAAATTGGGTATTGAGGAATTTCATGCTGCCATATACAGTAAGAAGTATCATTACTTGGGAAACTATCTATTGCATATGAGTATACTTCTGATTGTACCACAGATGCTGAATCTATCTTAGTACCTATTATTATTCTATTGAGACTTCCAGATTTCCCAATTAACTTCACTGATTGAAGGTTAGGATTAATTGATAAGTCACACCTTTCATAGCAATCTCCTTCCATAAAGATAACAGCATTTTTGCTGAATTTAGACAGAGCTGCATTAATAGTTTTAAGAGGCTGAGTTGACTCTCCAGTATTAGAGTCAGAACCAGTAAGATAGTTAACAAATACTATAGGTAAACTATCTTGTCCTGCTTTAGAACTTGCATTATCAAGTAATTCTTCTCTAATCCATTTTGTATTAGCATCTATAAAATTATTAAGAAGATAACTCTTCCCTACTTCTACTTCACACGCAGTTCTACTTTGTATTCTACAAACTATATAATAAGTATTTTCTGGTATGACTCCTTGCACAGTTATGGAAGATGAAGTAGATAAATTCTTATTAAACCTTACTATAGCAGTGCCTTCCTGATTATAATATATAATAGTAACAAACGCATCACCTGAGATTAAAGTGACATCATCCAATCTTAGAGTCAACATATCCTCAACTGAAAATTCCGTATCAGAAAGTTTCACTTGGAATCCGAACACTTTAGCACCAGCAGATGCCTTAACATGTGCAGTGTTATTACTTATAGAAATAATATCAAAATCTGTAGGATATACAGCCTTTATCCAGTTAGGATAATATGGAGCATAATTTATCTGAGTTAACATCTCTTCATTTATAGGAGCATTAAAATATCTTTTAATGCTTGGCTCAATAGTACCTGTACTTAGTATAAACTCTCCTAAATCGCAGTTGACTAAACCTGTTGACTGAACACCTATCTTAATATAAGATGTATTACCAGGGATAATTCCTGAAACATAGGTAAAATCCCCATAAATAAAAGCACCATCATCTCTTATTATACTGTTCTGAGCATTATAATATCTTACAAGCAATTTCAACTTAGAAGCACTTTCACTTTCTATAGAAGAATCTTTGATTCCTGCAAATATAACATCTCCAACTCTAAATGTAGAGTTATTTTCTAAATCTATCAGAAACCCAAAAGTGTTAGCAGTATTACTAATATTTTCAATATGTACTTTATTTCTGTTTATTATATTTACAACAGGAAAGAGTGTGCCCTTAATATATTCATTAAATCTGTAGTAATTAGGAGCATAGTTAATACCATTTGCAAATTTCTTTATAGAAATAGTTGCAGATGTAGCAGTCATACTACTACCATATCTAATAGTGAAGTATTGTACATTTTTAGATGAATAAAACTCTTTTTCAGTATTAGTACTAATGGCATGGGAAGTAACTGAGCCATCAGTATTATGAAGCAATAGATAAATATCCACATTACCATCATTGGGAGTCATTTTGAAAGTAAACCTGTCACTTTGCAAGAAACTATACATATAGTCTCTATCTAAATGAGGGTCAGGTTCTGTTAAAGTAAAAGAATCCCCAAAGGTATTTAGTATAACATTATTATTTTCCAGTTTAATAGCATCACTTACTCCTTTCTGACTTACTACTTTAGTTTCACTATCTCCCAGCTCTTGTACTACACCAGCAGCAATAGAAGTAAATCTACCATTATTAACCCATTCAGTACTATCCTTGACATATAATTGATATATAGGATTAGTATGTTCAGTATCACTTGGGTCATAAGTAGGACCAACACCATAAATATCACCTTGAACAGCAGTAGAAGGAAGAGCATCTACAGTAGCTACATACCCTTTAATATGTAAACTGTTAGTAAATTCTCCACTTAAATCAGACCATGTAGCACCATTATCTCTACTAATCTGTATCTTACCAACATTATCAGCTTGGCTGCTACCAGTAGTTCCTGTAAATCTAAACCATGCTGCAATATAATTAGAGGCTACAGTCCAAGTAAGACCTAAGTCAACAGATTGCTCAAGCTTATTATTGCTTACTCTAAACTGAGTAAACACAGGGTTAGGTGATACATCTACATAGGTACTACCATTAGTATATGAAACTTGTAAGTGATTATTAGAACCTACCCTAAGAATAGGGGTAATACCAGCTTCTCCCTGTGCTTTAATGTTAGTAACTTCTCCATTGATTACCCAATACCCATCTGAGGATATAGATATATCACCTACAAGTGCATTACTACCATCTCTCCAGTTTGCATTATCTCCAAAGGTAGTATCATCAATAGCTTCTGCACTATACCATTCAGTAACTACTGTCTTATCATATAAGACATAAGTAACCCATAACCCTTCCCTTCTAAGGCTGGAAGGAACTTGTAGCCTTGTTTGACTTCTACTACCATTATAAGATAAGAATAGCATATTAAACATTGCAAGTATATCTGTCAATGTTACCCCACTTTCCTTATCTAAGACTGCATCAATAAAAGTCTTAGGGAAGATGTCTTCATATCTTCCCTCTTGACTATTCTTTTTAATTAATTGTTGTATATCTTTCATATTATATTATTTTAAACTGTAATTCCAGTTGCATCTACCCATGTAGTACCATTACCAAATACTGGTTTATTCAAAGTGTCATTATAAACAACAACACCTGCTTTTGGTTCTATAATACTGTTTATAATTTCAGTTGTACCATGACATGGCTGACTTAATACTGTTTTGAAATCAGCTCCAGCAGGAGCAGAAGGTACATTTGATACTACTACTCCTGTAAAGAATGGAGTAGGTGTTGTGTATAATACAGGTTCAATAACCACTATTCCTGTAAAATATACATCAGTATAAGTCTTTAAATATATCTCCCAACTTCCATCTCCTGCCTGAATAGGTTTTGATACAAGCACACTCTTATCCCTATATTTAGATAAATCAATGTTTCCTACTCCAGTATCATCATATACCACAGTGGATGATTTACTCATTCTATTGTTATTATCATTGATATATCTCCCTCTAATAGATATTTCAGATATACAAGAAGCATCTATAGCATTATATCCAGAAAATACCTTAATATTTATAAGGGCATCAGCTTTAGGGAAGGTTATTTTTGTTATAGGGTTCTCTGTATTAGAACTAATAGCAAATACTCTTCTTGGGTTTGAACCTTGTGCACTAATAAAAGAACAACCTGAATAGAAAATTCCGGGGTTATTCATATCTAGCATACTACCATTTATTAAACACCCACTAACTAAAGTTTTATAATAATGACTACCAGTTTTAGGTACATCAAGAGTATTAATATAAGAAGATGTAATAGTTAAGTTCCTCATACTTGAGGTTAGCCTTACTCTTGTAGCAAAATAACAATTACTTATTGTTGCACTGAATGTTGTATTTATAGTACTACCAAATATTAAAGCTGTGATAAGTAAATCACCACTAACACCTTGGTTATTACCATTAAAATAGCAACCTTCAATGTTTATGTTCCTTACCATAGCATTAGCTATATTAGGCTCAATATCAATACCAGCTCCAGGACTTGTAAACTTAATAGCTCCTGTATTTATTATTCTGGAGTTTCTAATAGTAAGATTTTCAACAGAAATTATAGAAATACCCTGTCTTCTATTAGAATCTATAGTAACATTGTCTATTAGAATATTTGAAGAATAGCTGGTTGTAGCTGCCTCAACCTGACCTATATATATTCCATCTCCCCAACAATTCTTTACTGATACATCTTTAATTGTGATGTTATTCCCATCATATATAGAGATACCCATACCCCATTCACCTGTTGTACCAGTATGGGTAACAACATCTCCTACAATAGAGCCTCCTCCTTGTATAATAATGTTGTTTCTCTGTCTGATAGTAACTATGTTGTAGTTAGTTAAATCATTGGGGTTCAGTATAATATTACCATTTAAATTCACAGTAGTATTACTGTAAATAACAATAGAGTCTGTACTATTATTTGCTATTGTTATATAATAATCCCCCTGAGATATGTTAATAACCCCATTATAAGAATTACTGGAAAGATTAAATAAGTTCTGTAAGTTTTGTAGATTATTAGAGCCAGCAGTATATCTGAAATTAAACCATCCACTGTATATAACAGCTACTTTCCATGTACCAGCGATGATAATATTATTAAATATCTTAGCCTGCTTATCTACTGTTATATCAGTACCATTACCAATTATAGTCCCATTAGTAAATGACCCTCCTTGAAAATCAAGAGTACATCCTTCTGGAATAGTAAGAGTACCTCCACTTAAAGTAATATCTTTTGTAACTTTATATATTGTATTAGGTTTATTAAACCTATTCTGAATTGCAGATTGAATAGGAGGATAAGTTACACTTGAGGTTCCAGTAAGAGCAGTTCCAGTAGTACTATCTGTAGCAGTTACACTAAAGGAGGCAATATTGTTTATATCCATAGCTGCAATAGTAGTAACTACTCCTGTAGAACTATTAATAGCAAACTTATCTCCACCTGTAGCTAAACTATATATATAAGGAGCAGTTCCCCCAGATGCAACAGCAGTTGCCACTGTAGCTCCAGCAGCAAAAGATGCTGCTACACTTACCTTATTTATTATTATATTTAAAGCCATATTTTTATATTGTTTTATTGTTTTATTGCTTGCAAATATAAGTAAAAGTTCTCATATATGCAAGTAAAAGTAGTACTTGACTTATATGTCAAATACTACTTTATTTAATTAAACTATTGACACTGCTTTAATAGTAGTACCATCAGTATTTATAAATTGACCTCCATTCCAATAGATAACATTTTGCCAATCAGTTACATAAAAACTTATTCCAGCATCTAATACTGTAAGAGTAGTTTCTAAATTTTCTATTGAAGAAGATAGTATCCTTCTATTAAAAGCTTTATATCCATCAGCACTTCTCCAAGAAGAAGTAACAGCGTCCCAGTAAGCAGGCATTTTGCTACCTACAACATATTTACAGGAGCCTGCCTCTCTTGTCAACATATCTGTAGGTAACTCTCCTACAGTTCTTACAACCTTAAACATTCTATCCTTAGGAAATACTACAATAGGAGGAATTTCACTAAGGTTCATCCTTGTTACAGTAGGCTTAAGAAGTTCAGAGTAGGAACCTCCACTTATAGGAGTACCTTGAGTTGATTCACCTGCTTTAAAGGTCACTGGAAACATTTGAACTTTATAGTACACAAGGGTAGAATCTATAGCACTATCAGCACTCCCATCTAAAGTATTTCCTTTAGTCAAATATATATCATATTGCTTATCTACAGAGTTAAATACTATATTAGATAGTACAGGTAAATTGGCATATATAGCTGAGGAAGGTGTAGAGCTTTTTGAATAAAATACTTCAAAATCTGAAACATACGTATTATCAGAATCTCCTAAATGCAAAACAGCTTTTAACTGTGACTTCCTTGAAGAAGATTTTGTAAATATTGATAATCCTATTGTAGCCTGTTCATCTCCTTTTTTGGGGATAGAAATCTTCCATACTCTTGTACTGCCAAGATTTGGCATAAATACTATACCCCCTTCCTCATTTTGAGGAGAAGTACAATTTATTAACTCATTATCATTTAAAAAAGCCCTGTTTACAACATCTTGATTTAGTTCTCCAAATTGACAATTTTCATATCTCAAATGAGCACTTGCTGTAAAATAATCTACTGAATTACCCACATTAGTAAGATAAGGGATTGTACAATTTGTGAATTTCAACCAATAAGTTTGATTTATCCTTAAAGGGGCTGTAAATACACAATCACTTATTGAAACTGCATAATCAGTAGCTGTTTCTAAAGTAGCACTTGCAGAACTTACATCAAATTCATTATTAATGAATTTACAATTAGACATTACAACATTCTTGCAAACTACCTCTGGATTAATTTTAAGATAATCACTTTCAAAATCTATAGCAGCTTTAGGAGCAGTTCCTTTTATTTCCTCTATACCATTTCCTTCAAATTCACAATTTATAATAGACCAATTATATGCAGTGCCAGATATGCCATTTCTTCTTGCATATTTAATTTTAACATTGTCTATAGTTACATTTTTGTTATAACTACCAACTTCTGTTGCAGAGTATATTTTAGTACTAAAACTTAAACAATCCCCAAACGCGTCAGATAATGTAATATCTCTAATTACTATATTATCACATTCCTCAAACCTGAATATGAGACCAAATTCACCATAATATAATTCTCCAGCAAACAGGTCTGTATATAAGTGGTTATGTGCATCTCCATAGACAGCTCCTGTTCCTTCAATAACTATATTATCTTTCCCTGAAACCCAAAATACAGTATAAGCCCCTTGATTGGTTGGAAGCATTCTTAGCTCATTATTAATAATGAGTTTTGTGTTAGATTTAAGATAGAATATCCTAAGGAAGGAATACGCCTCAGTATATAATAAACTATAGTTAGGTCTGACATCATCTCCTAAGTTAGCTCTACCTTTATAAGGTAATTCAAAATAATAAGTTCTATCAGCTTCAAAATGAATAGTATTATTTATATTATCATCAGATAAAGATAATATATTAGTAATTAGTTGATTATTAACTTTATTAGGAGTAGCATCAAATGCAAACCATGAGTCATATATCTCTGGAATATTCCATGTTCCAGTAATGATTACATTTTCTCCAAATATTACCTTACTATTATCTACTGATAATACATTAGCTCCTACACCATTAAGAGTACCATTTGATATAGTACCACCTTCAAAAAGCAATATACTGTTGTCAGGAACAGTAATAGTCTGAAAGTTTAAACTGTAATCATACTGTACAATATAGATAGTATTTTCTTTAACCAGCATTTGCTGAGTAAGCAAATTAGTATTATAGAATATACCTGTATTTGGATTCTGAACCCTTTGTATATTCTTTCTAAGATACACTCTACCTAAACCTGAATAGTCAGTAGTATTATAGTTCTTATCTGCAAATGTTAAGGAAGTTTGATTCAAGTTATCTACAGTAGCTGTTATATCTTCACTATCTATAATAGATATACCTTGTATTCTCTCAATTAAATCAACCCATAAAGTTGCATTATTCCATTGATTCACTCTTTCTCCTTGAAACTGAAATAGTTTCCATTCTCCATCTTCATCAAGAAAGGTAATAACTTGACCAATCTTTCTACTCTTATAAGGTATTAGTTGAATAGCTTGAGTAAGGCTAATTCTTGATTCACCATACTTATCTGTAACATTAAGAAAGTCTGATACTCCTAATAGAAAGATTTGTTCTATCAAATCCTTCAAGAGTACATTAACATTCTTACCATCTTGTACAAATGCTACTGTCTCATTACCTTTAAGAGGTAGAGAAGCTCCAGCAAACTCAGTATCTTTAACACTATTTGCTAATAGCCACTTCTCTATTTTTCTATAATCTTCTTGTGTAAAAAACATAGTATATTAGTTTGCATCTTCAACCATTATATCTGCCACCTTTAATGCAGACAGAATTGCATTCACCTTAGTAACTACTGTTGCTAACTCAGCTCCAGTAGCTAAATTATCCACATTAGTAGCCTTCTTTACACCTCCTATTGTACTTATAGTTGCAGCAGGAAGAGTGTAAGCTGGAGGTATAGTAGGTTTATCTGATAAGTCATTATAACTTCCACTTGTAGCTACTGTAGCAAAGTTTGGTTTATTAGTTATACCATCCCAATCTACTGAGCCTTCAATAGCTGCTTGAATGTCAGCCCAACCACTAGGTCCAAAGTACTTTAATGAGCCTTTGAATAACCACATATCATTCTTTGATGCTGGGGCAAATTCTGACTCAATTATACTATTAATTCTTTTCATATTACTTAGTATTATTTGGTTTCTTATTTATTTGTTTCTCTTTCAGCCTGCTCTCTACTTTTAGCTTCTTGTTATCAAAAGCCATCTTCTCATCAAACTGTCTTATCTTCTCAGCAAGATTAGCTTTAGCTTCCTCACTGAACTCAACATCTTCACTAGTCTCCTCATTAGCATATTTACCCATTTGAGCTATTAGAATTGCAGTTTCATTATCTCTAACATTCATAGTATCTTTCAATTGCATTTCAGCTTGTTTCTGTTGCATCTGAGCTTGAGCTATGTTCTGTTGAGCCTGTAACTGTTCTTGTTGAGCTTGTTGTTGTCTTTCTCTAATTTGCTGTTCATCTCTCTCTATCAATCTCTGCTTTTCAGCTAAGCTACTTGAAGTGTAGAGCTTAGTGATAGTGGAGAAGGATAAAGTCTGTGTCTGTAAGGCAGCTTGAGCTAAAGTATCAAGCTTAGCATTTAACTCTTGAGTTCCATTACTATTATCTACTACCAAGCCATAGTCTGCTTCTGCAAACTCATCACCATCAATCTCCATTATTCTAGTTGATGTATCTGATAGTATGTATTGGAACTTGGTTGACCTGCCTTTAAGAGCTATCTTAGCTGTTTCAAGGAGACACTCAAGAGTTCTCTTCTTGACATCATCATGTTGAATGAATAACCATTCAGTAATATGTGATGACTGTAGATTACCTCTTTCAACTCCACCTACTGTTTCTCTATTGCTAATCTGACCTTCTCTTTGCTTAGTAATACCTGCAACTTCTGCCATTTCCATCTTGATAAACTCAAGAAGATTGACTAATTGCTGAATGTAATTACCTTGGTCTAAGTTAATACCACCTGTTGAAGCATTGTTCATAGCCCCTGCTAGCTTACCAGCAGCAGCACCATAGTTACCTTCTTTAAAAGAGTCTTCTACAAGTATGTGGTTTACTTTAGCATAATACATCCATTTATCTACTTCCCAACCTTTAGGAACCTTAGCTAAATCCATCCTCACTAAAGCACCCCAGTTATTAGCTATAGCCTTGTTCAATCTATCATGAATTGCATCATACAGATAGTTATAAGGTTTCATCATATCTACTAAACTGAAAGGTCTTCCTTGATTTAAGTTATAGATTGAACCTACAATACCAAAGTGGCATCTTGATGGATTAGAGAGTCTGTTATATTGAACTAATCTTGGTCTCATATTAACAAATATCTCATTACCAATCATAGTTCCCTCCCATGCTTCATTAATCCACATTGAGTATTCCTCTTCACCTCTGGCCTTGTTAATCACATAATCTTCTGGATAGAAGTTAAACTCTTCTTCACCTGTTTGTGGATTATATGACTTAACTTTCTTAATCTTTCTCTTACTCTTCCAATATACTCTAAGCACTCTTAAGTTACCAGCCAAGTCATAAGGAAGTAAGGAAGTACCTACACTTTCAGGGAACAAGTTAGCAGGGTCAAAGTAGAAACCATCTGATGCAGTGACTTCATCACCAATCATATTAGCATTAACAAAGCCATATCTCTCATCAATATTATCCATGCTATCTACTGTATTCTGACCTATATGGTCTGGTAGAGTTTCAATATACTTAATGTCCTTAGCTGTAAGGACATCATAATAAGTATCAATAACTCTCCCTGGACTCCAGTAATCTTCAAGAATAATAATATCAGCATCTTCTATTCTATTGCTATAACCAGATTTGAAGATTCTTACTTTAAGAGGGTTTAATCTCTCAAGTACAGGCTCACCTCCTACTATATCACATTGATATATCTCTTCACCTACTGCCATAGCATCCATAAACCCTTCATTAAACATAAGAGGAATATCATATTCCTTGATATAATGATTAAGAAGTGCATTAGCTCTTATCTCCTTAAGGTCTTGCCATTCATAGGTATAGTAGTCATTAATCTTCTCAAGCTTTTCATTGAATTCATCTTCACTTTGTGAAGTATCACTTATCTCTTCTTGAAGTCTCTGTAATAACTCATTCTTCTTATTGTTCTCTATTTCTGAGATAGCTAAAGGATTAGTTACAACTACTCTAAAGTCAAACACTCTCTTACTTTCTTCACCTCTAAGAAGGTTTAGTTTACTATTCATTATAGGATAGTGCTGTATTCTATCTGGTATAAATCCTGCCTTTAAGTCATCAGGATTAAGCACCAATTGCATATCCTCCATGTTAATTCTACCTCTTAACAGATTATAGTTAATCTGTTTGTGAATAACAGACTTTCTGACAAGACTATAGTTAAAGAATGTCTTATTGTTACCCCATAGTACACAATCCTTTCTCCATTTCTTAGTCTTTTGACTGAATGGAAGCATCTGTCTAGGGAAGTTAGCAAATTCTATATTCATACTCTTCTAGTCTTATTATTAAACACTTGCAAAAGTAAGTAAAATAATCCACCTATGCAATAGTATAAGCGGATTATTTAGACTTACTCACATTCTTTACTAAATTTACTGTCCCCTTACAGCCCATTGAGAGCCTTTGTATATCCTATTATCATAGTTGTCTGAAAAGAACTTATCATTACCAAGATAGGTCTTATCATTAGCCTCAACTCTCTCTTGGCTAAAGTCTCCTTGATATTGTATAACCATGAATTCTCTGTATAACATTAGGGCAGTCATAGCTGAAACTCTATCATAGTTACCTAAAGATTCCCATTGAATAGACTCTTGAATAAGTGCTCTACTCTTCATGGTATATAGTCTTGGAACCATCATTTCAGTCTGTTCACCATCTACTATTTGTATAGTAGGAATAGGTGTAAGTAACCAGTTTCTATATAACAACCTACCATAACTATTGATAAACTTATTAGCTGTGTAACCCTTACTGTTATTACCAACTCCAGGCACCTTTGTTATCTCTTTATCCTTCAAGTACTCCAATCTGTCACTAAGTAAATACAAAGAGTTCATTCTATTGAAGTATGCAAACAAACCTTTCTTGTTGTTTTCATAGTTATCTCTTGCATTATAGAACATTAGAAGTAACCTCAATTGCTCATAATAATCATCAGCAAATGTAGGTCTACCAGTGTATTCAGCTACTATTTCATCAGTCCATAGGTCTAATATGAAAGTAGATTGAAGTGATAGAGATTCTTTAGCATCATCATCATCTACAGGGTCAGTACCTGCAATATACCTATTATAAGGAACATTGCCACTACTGTCTTTCTTAGGTAGCTGGAATATCTCTATACCTCCTTCAAGCTTATTATCCTTATGTGGGAATTCTCTAATAACATTCACATCTGATGGTACAAAGTCTGGCTTACCATTCTTAATTACCATTCTACCTGTATAAACATCATCATAGATATTAGGATTAGCATCAAGCTCATTCTTCCTGTCACTTAACTGTGCAGCAGGGAATAGAGAAGATTCCTTTCTCATAATAGCTTCTTGAATAGTCAAAGGTCTCTCAGCTACTACCTGAGTTAGTCTGGCAGGGTCAGTAGAGTTATACTTAACTGTGTATCTCTTCATCAGAATATCAAGTATAGTAGCTACTACATCTGATACTCCATTTTCATTATAGAAACCACCTCTATTTAAGTAAGCTCCAAAGAAGAATACAGTCTCACCTTTGCCATTAGCATTCTTGTCATAGATATTAGGCAGTGCATAGATGTTGTAACCTCTTGGATTATAAAGCATCTGTAAAATACCATAGAAGTTAGAACCTTCTGAACCTCCAGTACCAATACCTATTTGCTGACCCCATGTCTCTTTACCTTCTCTAACAGAAGGTTCATTAGTAGTCCAAGCCACTTGAAACTTAGGGAACTTACCTATCTCTTCATATATAATTCTAGCTGCTCTACTACCTCTAGCCTTCTCTGGGTTATCATTAGTTGTTACTCCAAATACACTATTTCTAGTTCCTTTCTTAAGCCCAGTTTCAGCATCAAGATAACCCATTTCCCAAGTCATCTTATCAAGTGAAGAGTATAGTCTTCTAGCTGGCCACTGCATTAACTCTGCATTCAAGTCAGCACATGCTTCAAACTTCTTTAGAGTACCATCCTTATCACTAAGAGTACCCTTTTCAGCAGCTAATATGAAAGCATTTACCTTCTTATTATAGTTCTCATTCTCCCCAACTATGAAATCTTTACCTAACATAGAAGCACAAGAGAATGACTTTGAAGCACCTCTAGTAGCTATCTGAATAGCATCTTTGCCACCATCCCAATCATATAATCCACCATATCTTGCTTGATGTACATAATGGAACCACAGATATGCACCCTCCCATGCTTTAGGAGTAGATGTTACTCTGTTTACAGCTTTCTTCTGACCTTCAATCTTCTCAGTAAGTTCAATAGGCATGTAATTCAAATAGAAATACATATCACCTGTAATCCATTCACCATCAGAAGGTCTAACCATACCATACCAACACCTTTGAGTTTCTCTTCTCAACCACTTCATATAGTCTGAATTAGGATTACCATTAGGTCTAAGGTCAGTATATTTACCAGTCTTTTTCTTATGTAAAGCTGTCTCTCTAAAGTAGTCCATATCCTCAAGGATATGGGGGTTAAGTAAATCTACAATTATTTTACCATCAGCATCCTTAGGCATATCTTTAGCTCTTTTCCTCTTAGGAGATATTAGTCTTTTAATAAACTCCACATTATTCACATAATCAAAGAATTGCTCTTGAACTTCTTTAGGGTATCTTTCAAGTAACTCATCAGTGATTGGTGTTTGGAATTCATTAGTTTCCAATAGTATCTTCATTGTATTCTCCCTTTACTATTTTATCAAATATGTCAGTGTTTACTATCCCAAACAGTGTTTTAACTACTTGTCTTTCAAGGTCTAAAAGTACTTCTTCTTCTTGAGAAGATACTAATCTACCTTGATAACTATGAGTAGTTAATATATAGTTTGTTGGTCCATTGACTACAAATATCTCTACTATTGCAACCTTATAAGCTTTAAAATGCTCAGAAGGTTCTATGTGTCTTTTCAGTACTAGAAAGGATTTAGCTTCTAGGAGCTTAGATTTTCTAATATCCTCTATATACTGATTTAGTGATTCTACTACATCTTCTATTCTCATAATCCATCCTCCAATATAGTCTTTTCTTTCTGACCTCTCATCTTGTTACTTTCTACTATCTCTTGAGCTACTATTCTTTCAGCTTTCATTAAGTCCTCAGCTAATGAGGGAACTAACTTAATAGAGGAAGTTACAGTGTTAAGGGGGTATTTAGGCTTATTCTTATCATCCTCAGCAGTAAGGTCTATATCTCTTAAATATTTCCTTAACTTATCAACTGCTACTCTAGTGTCTTCTAATAGAAGAGATGATGTAGTAATTACTGAGTCTCCATAAGACTTCATCGCTTCTTGTACTATCTTATCAGGTTTCCAATTCTTAGGTAAACCTTCCTCAAGTACTATCTTCTCTGACCTATCAGCTAAGTCAGTCAAGTAAGAATAAGTACTTCTAGGGTCAACCATAAAGTAGATATAGCCTAACTCAGCTAGTGCTCTTTCCTTGCTTTGGGTCTTATCTCTATTCCATAAAGTTCTAATACTCTTTATAACAAGAGCTTCTGGCTCTATAGTAAGAGTATAGCCTTCAAATTTCATTAATCTCATAGGTATATAAATTAAAAAAGCCCAGCCTATTCATTAGGCTAGGCTTGTTATTAGTTTAATTCAAGTCTGGGTTTACCCTTAAAGTGTTCCTCAGTAACAATTGTAGGATTGGGGTCAAAGTCTTCAACTTCTTCATATTCCTCAACTACATAATCGACATCTCTGTCTTGTAACTTCAAGTAAGGCTTACCATCAAGTTCAATGACATCAAATTGATACCTCATCTCTGATGAGTATTCCTCCATACCAGTCTTTAATGAGTCTGGCTGATTAGGCTTCTTAACTTGTACAGATTTCATAAATCTTGTAGGGTCAATATGTACTAAATCACCTACTTGAATACCATTCACATGTGGCCCTACAGCTACTACTGTCTGGAACTCATCAATTGATTTCTTAATCTTTCTTCCATCAATTAAGCTAGTTCCTTTGATATACATATCCTTTTCCTCAAACATGTTCATGGTTGTAATCAAACCAGTGAACTGAGGTCTAACTTTCTTTATTACTTTCATTTCTTATTCTATTTATGTACTTAAATCTTTCTTTAACTCCTTTCATCCTTTCATAAGTGCAGGTAAGTTTGCCTAGGGAAGGTATGTTAAAGTTACTTCTTAACTTGTTAAAGTCCTCTTCACTCAAGTCTTCTCTCAAAGGTAAGTCTGTAATAGACTGCCTTATAAATAACCAATAGGACTCATAAGCCTCCTTCACTACTTCCAAAGGAAGGTTCAGCTCCTCAGATACTCTCTTTAATATCTCTTGATAACTCATTGAATATCAAATAAAAGCATTAGTTTAAATGAACCATTTTCATCAGTGATATTAGGTATGAACCTTGGATTTATCCTATTATCTATGATGACTTTGTTCCTTCTCAGCTTTCCCATAATCACTTGAAAGTGAGCAAGAGTTATGTTACTCTCTTCTCTTACTTTCTTCTTTGTATCTTCTGACATTACTACTTTATCAAGTATATCAGAGTCTGATATTACTTTACTGAGTAGGTATCTTTCATAAGTAAAGGCAGTGATTACATCAATCTCTCTATCAGTTAACTTGTGAAAAGGCTTTAAGAATTCAAACCAGTATCTAAAGAACTTCTTTAGTGAAGTGGGTATCCTAATTACATTATTAACAGCCACTTCCATAGTTATACTCCTTATTCTTCTGGTGTTTCTTGTTCTGGTTGAGTCATTAAGAACTCAACCTCTTGAGCACATTTACTCTTGAACTCAGTAGTAAGATACTTGTTATCTTCTGTGATTACTTTGAATAGATAATCTAATCTCTTGAATAGATTAGTCATATTCATTTCCTCAATAACACCTCTCAATTGCTTATTCTCTTCAAACAACTTTCTGTCTTGTTCAGACATTTGGTGCAACATACCAACTAACTGCTCTCTAGTTAACTCTTGAGGAGCATCTTGCTTGCAACCACCAGTAGTGCAAGTACCTTCAATCTTTAATTCTTTTTCCATTCTACTCTTATTTCTTAGTTACATAACTACCACCATATACAGTTCCATACTTCTTCTCCCATGTATGTATATCTGTTTTGGCTGTTTTAGTGCAGCCACACTTATCACAGTATGGTTGACCATTTACATCTCTTATTGCAAGAGATAAACAATGTGTGCAGTATTCTACAGGTTCATTGTTATAATCAGATTGCTTGTCCTGTAAGTCTTCCATAAATATTCTTCTTAGTCTCATTCATTACTCTACTGTGAGTACCTTTTCTAGTAGAGGTATTAGCTCTGTTATTAAAAGGTCTCTTAGGTACAAGAGTACCAAACTTAGTTACATCACCTCTTCTCATTGCTCTTGCAACTGACTTATACTTAGTTACAGCTTCAAAGATAATCAAATTCTTTAGAATTTCAGGTCCTGCAACTAACACTTCTCCCATTTCTCTTTCCATGTTTTCTAAGTTTACTTGTAATATACTAGAACATACTGACCTCTCTCACTAAGAAGAGACACTATATTCTCTCTTTTAATCTCTAATTCATTAGCTCTTTCTACAATAGCTCTAATGCTGTTCTCAGCAAATGCTGTCATATATGTAGCTTTAACTTCTTCTTTCTCTCCCATAGCTATATTGCTTTTAGTTTCTAATAGTGGCAGGCAGGGACTCGAACCCTATCTTGAGGTTATAAGCCTCAAATGCTAGCCTTTACACCAACCTGCATTATCCCTTAATCTATATACTGAAATGTTTCTCCTCTAGCAATGTTAGCCAAAGTAGATTTAGTAATACCATATTTATTACATATGCCTTTTCTACTCATAGTAGCTAAATCAGTTTTTATATTTCTCACTGTTTCTATAGTGAGATTAGTTCTTTTAGTTCTTCCCTCTACTACTAATTTTCTTTGAGATTCTCTTTTGCCCTCTCTATTCTGCCTAGCAGCACTTATATTGCAGGACAGATGTGAGAATGCTATATTCTCTAAATTAAAGAATAGCTCTTTTGGATTATCAGAATCCAGCCAAGGTATCTTATGTTCTATAGATAACTCATCTTCTTCATCTATTATTCTACCACATTGATAGCATACATTCTTATGAGATTCTCTTAATAAAGAGAATAGTATTGACTTTCTAAGTTTGGCACTAGCAGTTCCTAGTGGCATTCCTAATTGTTCATCTTTCTTTTTCCTACTTTCTTTCATAATATTGTCTTTCAACTTTATCTAAGTTTGTGCAGGTAAAGGGATTCCAACCCTTGGTCTTCTGCTTGGAAGGCAGACATGTAAAGCACTACACCACACCTGCTTATTGAGAAGATTTGGCAACTGGTACTTCTCTTGCTGGGATGACCTTAGCCAGCACCTTCCTTCACATCTCACTAGGGAAAAATGATAAAAACCTAGTTTCCATTGAGCCAAGGAATGTTACTCTGTCACTGAATGGAACACAGCTTTTAGTAACTTCTTGAGCTTCTTGTAGGAATTGAACCCACATGACCTCTTTACAAGAGAGGCATAATAACCTTTATATGAAAGAAGCATTAACTTAGTAGCTTAGGAGGGAGTTGAACCCTCACTTGTACAGGGTTTAAGTCTGTTGTGTCTACCAAGTTGCACCACTAAGCCATTAGTAAGGTCTAATATCACACAAGCTAAATAAATACTTGTATTGATTAACCTCTTGAATGAAAGTCTCACACTCAGACTTGATACCAACATAGATTGTTTCTTGGGGAATCTTATCATAGAAAGCTAGTGTATTACTCCTAACTTCTTCAATGAAGTCCATTGCATTTAGTGCATCACTAGGGACTCCTTTAATCACATTAGGCTGCATCTTACCTAAAATTCCCATATAACCTTCTGCTAGAATATCTTGAAAGTCTTCGACTTTCTCTAGAAAGTCATCTAAGTAAACATGAATATTCTTCTTAGGTGCTGCCCAGTGAAGATTCTTACACTTTGTCTTGTAACCTTCTAGTTTATTTATGAAGTTAATAAAGAATTCTGCACCATTAAATGATGTTTCATTTACCTCATTATCCTCAATTGGAGTTAGTAAACCATATTCCATATATCTCTTTGTTTTGATGTTACAAAGGTATGTATTTTAATTGAACTATACAAGTAAATCACATACTTTTTATTGTTAAAAAAATGTTGTAGTAGGAAGCAAGGGAGTCGAACCCTTAGAAGTATTTCTACTTATGGAGCCTAAATCCATTGTGTCTCAACCAGTTGCACCAGCTTCCCTTGTATTACTATAGTTATGAGCTTGCATGTGACAGTTAGCACATAATATTTGAATGTTAGATAAATCATTATTATAATGATTAAAATCTATATGATGTAGCTCTAATGGTATTGGTCTCCCCATCCATTCTGATAATCCACAACACTCACATTTATTCTCTTTTATTCCATCTTCTATGAGTCTTTTTCTCTTTCTTGAGTTAGATATATTAATGTTAGCTAGTAGTTCTAATGCACTCTTTTTACCAACTATTGTCTTATGTCCACTAGCTCCTTGATTGCCTGAGTAGCTTATATCTAACTTTTTGTAATATCTATTGAGAGTCTGCACTTTACACCCAAGTCTTCTAGCTATCTCAGCATTAGATTCTTGATTGTTTATCCATTCAAGTATATCCTCTTTTCTATCTAATATATCTAATCTCTTTCTCATATTTAATATTTTAAGTGGGAACTTCTGAAATCGAATCAGAGCCTTGGGTTTTTCAGACCCACGTGCAAACAACCACCTACACCAAGTACCCATTTAGTTTATCCTAGTCTCTAATCTAGTCACCACTCATAAACTAAGAGCAAGCATTTCTATTGAAGTTGAGGTAGAGGGACTCGAACCCCCAGTCCATTTAAGGAAATGATTTACAGTCATTTCTGCTACCAATTACAGGTTATACCTCAATATAGTTACCCCACTGGGACTCGAACCCAGAACCCACTGGTTAAAGGCCAGTTACATCTACCAATTAAGCTATGGGGTAATACTCTAATCAATTAAGATTGTGTCTCCACTAAGAATCGAACTTAGAATCTTCTCCTTAAGAGGGAGTAGCTTTACCATTCAGCTATAGAGACATTAGTACTCACTAAAAGACTTGAACTTTTGACCTTGAATGTATAAGATTCCTGCTCTAACCTACTGAGCTAAGTGAGTATAAGGGTGTAGCAGAGACTTGAACTCTATCCTCTGGAGCCACAATCCAGTGCTTTGACCAATTAAGCTAACTACACAGTTCTGATAATAGGACTCGAACCTATAGCATACACCTTATGAGAGTGCCCTTCTACCTATTGAAGTATATCAGAATATTAAGTTGGTACACACAGAATTGAACTGTGATTGCATCCTTATCAGAGATGTTTCCTAACCTTTAGAAGATGTACCAATTTAAGCTGAGTCAGCAGGATTTGAACCCACAACAACTGGTTTTGGAGACCAGTGTTCTACCAATTGAACTATGACCCAGTATAAGTCTTTCTACTTGCATCAGTAGGATTAACTACTGATAAATTTATCTCTGTTCTATCTACATGTTCTACCTCTTTATCTTCAAATTCAAGAGTAAACAATCCCTTTTTAGCATCAAACTTCTCCTTTGCATCTTTAAGATTCTTCTCTACTTGCCTTGCATATGACCTAGCTTTATCTAAATCATCTTCTAGTTGTAGTATTCCATAGTATTCTTCTATGATAGAATCTTTAGCTTCATCATTCATTAACCAAGGATAGTGAAATATTACATCCTTAACTCTATTCTTATCTTCTACTGATACTTTCATGTTTAATTCTTTTTAATTTGCGGGGGTAGAAGGACTTGAACCTCCAACCTTGTGGTTAACAGCCACCTGCTCTGACCAATTAAAGCTATACCCTCATTATGTTGCTCCTATAGGATTTGAACCTATGACCTTTGGTATGTAACACCACTATTCTTGACCACTGAACTAAGGAGCAGTGCAGGGTACTTAAGGTGTACCCTAGACCTGTGAACTAAAAACTCTAACATTATGAAAACATGAAAACAAGTGGATACATGTGGGACTTGAACCCCAACTTCACAGTGCAAATGTGATGTGTTAGCCAATTACACTACATGACCCATTTGTAGAGTAGAGAAGACTCGAACTTCCAATTTCTGCATCCCAAATGCAGGGGGTTGACCAATTACCCAACTACTCTATATTGCGGAGGATATAGGATTTGAACCTATACATCCTTTCAGACTACTCACTGTTTAGCAAACAGTTCCCTTACCATTAGGGTTAATCCTCCAACTTTAAGTAAAGACCACAATGACAAGTATCATGTTCTCTATAATCAGAACAAGGACATTTCTTATCTTCACCTGTATTATGACAGGGGCACTCACCATTATTAATCTCACATCTCTTTAAGATAGCATTTACCACCTTATCATTAGGGTTGAGACACCAACCTTCTTTTCTAAATATCTGTACCATTACTTAACTTACTAATCTTTCTATCTAAATACTTACTGTACAGCAGGAATGCAACACCTATTAAATATACTCCAAATGGTACTGAGAGATACATTGGAATTAGTATTGGGTACTTGAATATTAGTGATATTCCTTGCAGCTGAGCATTAACTAATACTCCTAGTAATGCTATTAAGGCATATATGGTAAAGCTGCCATACTTATCATCACATTTATCTCTAACATACCTCAAACTTTTTAATCTCTTTTCCTCTGGAGTTAGCTCCTTTATTTCACAAGTAGAAGGTTTTAGTATTACTGTTCTATTAGAAGGGTCCAGTATTCTACTACCATACATTGCATACTCTAAACTATTCATATTTTTCCTCTTTGAGGAAGAGGTGGGACTCCAACCCACACACCACTTTTATATGGTTACTAGTAGTTTTCAAGACTACTGCCTTAGCATTAGGCTTACTCTTCCAGTTAGTTGCAAGTAGTGGATTTGCACCACTGATGTCTCCCCTATACTGGGAGTGAGGTTACTACTTCTCTAACTTGCTAAACCTTGATTGACATTGATTACATTCTCTTATTGCACTCAAGAATCTTTCAGAACCAAGGGTGTTAAGCATTGCAAGATACTTAACAGTAACTCCTTGCATAGTTACCTTTGCAGTCTATGAGGGAATTGAACCCTCCATCTCCACATTGACAGTGTGGCATGTTGAACCTCTACACCAATAGACTATTATGTATTGGGTATGGGATTTGAACCCATATTGACCACCTTGAAAGGGTGGTGACTTAACCAATTTGTCCAACCCAACATTTAAAAAATAACCACTCCTATCTTCACAGACCAGAGTGGTCTAAAAACATGAAATCCAATTTATCCCATTGTAGTTCATTTACATTATGAAATAGAAAATCCAAGTACTCCTTGAGAGGCTCGAACTCCCAACACTTGCCTTAGAAGAGCAATGTTCTATCCATTGAACTAAAGGAGCATTATTTAGTTAAATAGTTACCCCAGCAGGAATTGAACCTACATTATATGAGCCAAAATCATATGTAATAACCCTTTATACTATGGGGCAGTATCTCTTATCAAATGACTCTGCAAAGGTAAGTAAAATTATTGATATATGCAAATAAAATGCAATATATTTTAGTTAACAAATGTCAAGCCACTGATAATCAAGTTAGTCTGTAGCACTAGAAGAGTATTAACAAGTGGCTTGTCCACTTAAATACATGACATCATACCTTAAGTCCTGCTAACTTATTAGCCCAAGCTTCTGTATAGAAGTGATAATAGTTAGCATCTTTACACTTATTCTTATGTAATGCAGCATGTATTATTGATGGAATACCTACTACAATAGGGTATAATGGACCTAGTATTTTACTCTGCTTAACATGACCTGTTTCATGCTGAATTGTCTTTGATAAATCACTGTATCTTTGATATACAAATATGTATTTACCAAGAGTAACTCCACCATTATTTCTTTTTAGGTATATACTATACCCAGAGTCTGCATTTATATTTGATATTATATCATTCTTAATAGCATTCTTATAGATTATACCACATAGATTCTGTGGTAGTTGCCATATCCAATCTTCTATAAACTTCCAAACTTTCTTCATAGTTATATAGTTTAGTGTCTAATATTTCATTGCTTTGCAAAGGTAAGTATAATAAATAACATGTGCAAGTAATTATAAAAGTTTAACTAAGTGAGTTAAGGTAGGGGGAGTGTTAGACCTAACTTCTAATTTTTTTTTTAGAATATTTATCTATGTGAGTATCAATTACTCATTACACCCCCATAGACTTTGAATTTGGGGTTCCTCCCCCTCCTAGTTTAGCATAGAATGCTTATTACTTATCCATAGTATTTGAACTTAAAAACATTATAATCATGAAGAAGAATCTTATCATTGCAGTCTTAGCACTGTTCTTAGTACTATCATTAACCTTAGTACAATTCCTAACTAACAGGTATGATGCAGCTATTAACTACATTAATGACCTTGAATCATGCTACCCTGATTATGTGGATACTGTATCAGGTGGTGATGCTTATAGTGAGTGGTATAATTATTAATTAAAACAATTATGAATGTATTTGATGAATTACAGAGTTATAGTGAATGGTCTGATAGGCTATTCACTTGTGAAGAAATAGCCTCAGTTAAAGAGGCTATAGTATGTGAGGGACTTAGAAGGTAAATCTATTAAGTTCACCATGAAAACTGGAGGTGTTAAGTATATTGGTATTGACTTAACTAGTCAGAATAAGGTTGAAATAGGTACAGTTGTTCCTCTTGCAGACTTAATATTAAGAGAGTATATAGCATGTCCTAAGTATTATAGAGTAGTGATATAACTCATTACTCTTCCATTGTATTTGAATTAACTAACATTTTGAACCTTTTGGTGCTTAGGTTAACCATACTTATATTATGAATATCTTTGCAAGTTTACAAGTTTATGCAGGTAAGTGGAGTGTTAAATCTACAAGAGCATTTGATGCTGAGGAAATCAATGCTGTTAAGTCAGCAGTTGTTGTGCCATCACAGTATGGTAACTCAGTGATGTTTACTATGGTTGCTGGTGGTCAGACCTACATACCATTGTCTAATGATGCCACTGTTGCTGTTGGTGAGTCTATTGACTTAGCTAAGGCACAGTTAGTTACTTTGTCTAAGGATGGTGAGTCAGACATTGTGAGAGTGAGCATTTAATTAATGTTTATCAAAGTTAAGTGAGGTTAATCCTCACTTTTCTTTTTATCTAGTAGGTAGGAGCAATGCAACAAACTCTGATGTCTCACCTAATACAACTAATAAGATATAAATAATATATATATATATATATACTATATTAGTCTCACTTTTCAAACTCCTATGAAATGAGAGGTATAGTTTCAATGAAATGAGGTAGCTAGTTCTTTAAGTCAAATGATATACTAATCATGTTAACTAACAGTTAAATACTAGTTAATAAATATAAATGATAGTAGCAATAAGAATAGCTCATTACTCCTCCTTGGTACTTGTGGTTACTCTGAGTTGTGAGTTTATATTAGTCTAGTTATTGAAGTTTGTAGTAAGTTTGAGTAGTAATAGTGCTAATCAAGAGAGTAAACTTATGCAATTGGTATAAGCAATAACTACCAATAGTGAGTTATTCAGTACTTGAAGTGGAAGGTTTGGCTTCGCCAAACAATCTAAAATTAGTAGGCTAGAGTAAAGAGATAGGAGCAATGTGTTATAATTAGATAGTGAATAGTGATAATTAGCCTATTACTAATACTCTTCTAGTGCTAGTATAATACTGAATCTTAAGAGCATGGCTCATTACTCCTCCTTAGCTCCTGACACTCAACACGAGTTGGTGTTATAACATATCATTAACATTTAACAATTTACATTATGAACATTTTTAGTAAGTTACAAGTGTATGCTGGAAAGTGGAACTTGAAAGCATCAAGAAGTTTTGAAGCAGAAGAAATTGCAGCAGTTAATAAGGCTGAGGTAGTTGCTTCACAGTATGGTAACAGTGTGTGCTTCTTCATGAAAGCAGGAGGGCAGACTTATATTCCATTGAGTAATGATTCTGCATTAGCAGTAGGTGATTCAGTAGACTTAAGTAAAGCTCAGTTACTTACTCTTGAGAAGGATGGAGAGAGTGATATTATAAGAGTGAAAGCTTAATACAAGTGTGAGTGTAGAGTGGCAGGTTACTAAGAAAATCCCTACCACCCTTACACTCCTTTTTACTACTTGTCATAAGCAAAGATTAGCAAATACATAACTATATTTACTGTATGAACTTACTAGAACCATCATTAACAAGTGACATAGTATGGACAATAATAGCTGTATTTGCTATAACAATTGGCTGTATTATATCATCAAAAGAGAGCAAAAGAGACTAAAATAAGCAATAAAACCTCTCCTTATTGCATTAAATAACACATATTGGAGATACAAATCAGCATTAATTGAACCAATGCACAATCATGCCTGGTTTATTAGTTGAAGGAATAGTAACTAATGACATTGCATAGGGGGCTAAACCTATGAAACTTATAAGAAGATACATATAAATAATAGAAAGCTAGACTAATATAATAACTATAAGCTTCACTAGAGAAGGTGTATAGCTGTGACATACATTAGTGCATTAAGCCAGCAAAGTATGCAGTTTGAAAGTATTATCTAACCCGCATGAAATCTAGAGAGCCTTAAGGTATGGTCCAAGGACTGTGTGCAGACTATAATCTACATAGTAGTGATGTCTTATATCTTAGTTACGGTAAATTACGTACTGTTGTATCCAAATGAAAGTAAAGGGATAACAAGTCCAGATATCTGTTACAGTGCTGGTAAAAAGAAAATAAAAGCAAGTAAAACTGTTTAGTTATTAAGTAGTTTCCTAGGTTAGTTCAAGGAATTAAATGTGTAATGGATACCTTACAGCTACATTAGTTTAGAAGAAGTATAAGCATATTAGCTCAGTGGTTAGAGCATTCTTTATTGACTATGGTAAATTGGGTAGTACTCCTGTAATTGTACTAATAAAGAAAGGTCACTGGTTCAAATCCAGTATGTGCTTCACACATGTGTTGGGAAAGGCAAGTGTCTGGGCAACCCCTCAGCGGACTCTGATAACTGGTTCCCTTTTTTATAAATGAGTAGTACCCTTGAAGCTGGGAAACATAAGATTCTATAGTTAAATAAAAGCCTAAAAATGCTATAGAGCTACTCATTTATTCTTTAGAGTATAACAATTAACAAATAACAATCAAAATGGAAAGTAGAAACAGGTACACTAAGGAAGAAAATTTAATAATCCTTAGTAAAGTAAGTGCTAATCCTAGCAATTTATCTCAAGCTTTTAGAGAGTGTGCTCAAGAGTTAAATAGAAGTGTAAGGAGTGTATCTACACATTACTATCAAGTATTAGCTAAAGCAAATTGTAATACTAAAGATAAAGCACTATTTAGCTTGTTTGGTAGTAAAAATCAGAATACCAATAGAAAGGTAACTAGGCTAGGAAGTAGAGCTACTAAACAATCTCCTATAGAAATAAGACAATCTAAGTGGAGAAGAATCCTTAATATAATATTTGAATAACATGAGAAAGAGAATTAATAGAGCATGTATTGCTTCATCAAGCAATTATGCTCAATCAAAGAAAGCTCATAGAGCTATGCTTGAAGAGAATCATGTAAACAATAGTGCATTATTCCTTATGATTAGCACTACTTCCACACCTAAAACTCTCTCACCTCTTGAGAGATTTGAGGAAGGTTTGATTAAGAAACTTGAAGAGTTTAGACTAAATAAAGCAGTATGAAACATCTTATTATAATGATAGCCATGTTACTAGGTAATGTGGCTATCTATGCTAATGATAGCATTAAAGTAGTTAAAACTGATAATACATTCAGTTATGTATCAAAGAAAAAGGTAAAAGAGGAGCCTGTTAAAACAACCTTTTTCTTTGAGACTAAAGGCAAGAAGTATCCTATATACAAGACTTCAAAGTCTTGTTTCATACTAAGGATAAGTGCTAGAACTGGCAAAGAGTATAGACAGTATTTACCTAAAGAGGTATTTGATTCATTATGAAAACAATGCAAGATTTCAAAAATGAAGAGAGCAGAAGAAAGTATGCTGTTCTTAAGAAAGAGCTAAATAAATATGGTCCAATTGGTAAACTTGTGAAACATGGAAAAGATTAGTATCAAATCATTTGGGCTGTACTTAATGTCAGCCCTTATTAGTTGCTTATTAATAGCAACAGTAGTAACAATGTGTTCTTCTTGTGTAGATAATGTATATAAGGAGAAAGACCTTGATGGTACATTAGTTCCTGATGAAGGCTATGAAGGCTGGGACTATTGTGGATTCTATATCAATAATGTTACAGATACAAAGATGTCTACAACTGCTGATGGTGATGAAGTATATTGGGCAGTCTATACAGACTTAGATGCTGAATTTGATAATGCAGTAATCTCAATGGATGAAGAAACATTTACTCTACTGCTTGAGGCATTAGATGCAATACAAGATGTAGAGCCATATAGCCAAGAATGGAAAGAGATATGTGATGAGTATGAATTTGTAATACTATATAAAGATAAGACAAACATACTCATAACTATAGATAAGGATTAGGTTTTATAGGTGAATAATGGTTTTGTATGTTAACTGTTTTGGTAATTTTCAGTTAACTTAGTATAGTCAGTATGTGAATATAGACTATACAAATGCTCCTTTAGCTCAGTTGGATAGAGCAACAGATTTCTAATCTGTGGGTCATAAGTTCGAGTCTTATAAGGAGTACGATGGTTTGTATACACTAACTTTCACCCATGATGGATTGTAACCTCTTACATTAGTAAAGTTACTTTAGTAGACTCAATAAGAACGGTTGTGTTGGCTGATAGACTACTATTAATACCAGATGTTCCTGCTGATTACAGGTAATCAAACATCTGGTATTTTCATTGTATATAATTAAAATACATAGATTGTACTTTAAAAGAGGAATAGTATGACATTACAAGAAGCATTAAAGGCTATGCAAACTCATAGAGTAAGGCATAGATATTTTGACAAAGAAGAGTGGGTAACTAAGTGTACCAATGGTCTTTACTACTTTGAAGATGGAATTAACTTCACAGAAGAAGAATTCCTGTTGTGGGCAGATAAACCATACTTTAAAGAAGGATGGGAGATAATACCTAATCCAGAAAGGAGTGTAGGATGATTCCCTTACTCTTTGTACTTGGAATATCACTTGGTATATCAGGTATAATATTTGCGCTCATTGAATATTATGGTGGTGAGCATGACAAGTTAGATGTTACAAAGAAGGACACATTCCAGATAGTTTTAAGTGAAGAAATGTATGACATTAGGTTTAATGACAGAAGATTAACCAGTAAACCCACTCTTGATGAAGCCAAACAGTGGCTTGAGTGCAATAGAAGTAATTATTTAAAAGAAGATTCACTAATATATGAGGAGAGTTATGAAAAAGCTACTAAAATTTCTTAAGAGAGTGTTAGCAATAGCTGTTATGCTACCACTATCTCTATTGTTATTTCCACTTCTAGTGTTAATAGCAGCCTTTTTCTTTCTGTTTGATATTCCTATACCAAGTACCAAGGAAGAGAAGGCAAAAGAAGCACAGCTTAATAGAGCAAAAGAGAATGCAGATGCACTAAACGACTCACTATGTAGTCTTGAGCAAAATAACTACATGGATGCAGAGTATCTTATGCCCATTATAAGACAACAGATAACAAACATCCAAAATTCATTAATATTACTGTCATGAAACCAGTGAGAAGAAAAGGAAGTAAATTGTTCATCCTTGTTGCAGAATGCAATGGGAAGAACCTTAAGATGTATAAGTAAATCTAGTATTCATTTCTAAAAAAAGATGATTGAGTTAGTATTTGAATTTATCCTTGTAGGATTAGTAGGTGGTTTACTAGGTCTGTTCTACAGAAACTGTTTGAAACCAAGTGGTATGATTTTCAACTTCATCTATTATGGATGGTTGAAACCTTGGGCTGAATGTACTGAGGACATTGTGGAAGCTGGGTTTAAACCTAAAGCATGGGACAAGTTTAAAGCTTGGATAGCTAGACCATTAGGCTATTGTATCTACTGTAGTACTACATGGATAACATTCTTCTTATGTGCTATTTATCTGTCAGCATGGGAATCATTACCTAGTTGGCAATACATAGTAATTGGTGTAATTGCAGCTAGTGGTGTACAACATTTAGTAGTAGCAATATCATGTAGATGGCTAATTAATAAACATCCAGACTTAGATACAACAGTATGATAACAACATTTGAATATGGAAGAGATTATATCCCAGAACTCTGGTATTGACCTATGGGATGACAGTGCAATGGTTATTTCACAAGAAGATTTAACCATTGCACCTATAGTACTAGAACCAATTGAGATAGACTTTAGTTTATCTAGTAATAAAGAATATGAATAATGAAATCAAAGTAAGTCTTAGTGTAATACTTCAAGGAAGAACTATGTTAAGCCAAGAGGCAGCTAAAGCTCTTGAGGAACAAGGTTTAGCAGGGTATGATGAGTTTAATATGGAGGAGTCAGATGCAAAAGGTCAGAACAGAGAAGTAATTCATGTTAAGACCAGAAAGTCTGCACCTGCAAGTCAATCACTTAATATCAGTAAGGAAGGCTATGATGCTATGACTGATAAGGAGAATGTTCCTTATTGGTCTAAAGCAGGAACTTGGGCTGGTATGAATGCAAAGATGAGACTCGAAGCTCATTTGCAGAGAACAGTAGAACATCTTGGGGGTACTTCGTACACTTACCAAGTGTTTGAGGACTAAATAGGAATGTTCTCATAGTAAGGGCAGGGGTACTAATAATACCCTTATCCTTCTTTTTTTTTTTACAACCTACTGACTAAGTAGGATAAAACTAAGAGACTATGGGATATGTTCCTAAATTTATACATCTTGACCATTTTATTGTCGTAGAATATCCATTTGGTGTTCATTGGAAGCATAGTTATATACAACAGAGTGCAGAAGCAATCTTCAATACATATAAAGAAGATATTGAGGAAGGTACGAGCATTACTTTTGTAGCAAGAGGCACATCAGGAGCCATGATTGCAGGTGCTATGCTTAATGAGTTACACAATATTAATCCAACTACTAAGACCTATATCCTGATTGTTAGGAAGGAAGAAGATACAAATGCTCATTGTTCTTCATTAAGAGGAATTGATGAGGTTGGTACTACAAGGTTTATAGTTGTGGATGACTTTATAGCATCAGGTGAAACCATTGAAGCAGTTATACAAGCCTTAGATAGACAGCTTGAGGTATTTCCTCATCCTACTAATAAGTATGATATGCTTTGTGTAAGTAACTTCATTGATGCAAAAGCATTAAAGAAGAACTCATGTGATGATTACAGGAAGTGGAAAGGGATTTGTTCAAGATTTGAATATGTAGTATGTTGCCCTAAACCAGAATGGTATGACAGCATTTAATGTGTTACTCCTCATTGTGCTATGTATTTGGATTATTGTAATGTATAATAAGTATTCTCCTAAGATTGATATAGTCACATCAAGGAATAAATACATTGTGCTATTATGGTATAACAAATGGTATTGGAGTGGGGAGTGTAAGAGAATTTACATAAAACTGTTTGAAGTATGATAGAATTTACCCTTAATAGGAATAGGAATGGAAAGAAATCAAGATGGGCTAAGAAGTACCCAAGGAAGAGAATATTAAAGAGAGGCAGTGAGAAAGCTGCTGGATGGTATTTTCATAATTGATATGATGATGGCTATCATTATTTCCACGGAGATTTGCATAAACTCCTGTTAAAGAATGTAGGCAGACCAGTAGATAAAGTATTTTCTGAGTTCTTGCAAAGATGTAGGAGAGGCACTGAGAAGTATAATCTCAGAGAGTGGTTCTATGATATGTTTGAAGAAAAAGAGAATATAGATTATAGAGGAGGATTCTACTTATCTAATGGTATTATTAACTACAAGAAGAAGAGCAAGAGACCTAAAGTTCCTTATGTTCCATCATCTCTTATATTATCACAATTCAATACTCAGAATCTTCCGAGTAAAAGAGAGTTGTATAATATATGTAAGAAGGCTGAGGAGACACATGAGAAGCAGCTTCTTGGTACATTCTATATCTCAACTGGTTTATACAAATCAAGAAAGGCTACAGTCTATGTAGCAGCAAAGTCAGATTACAAGGCATCTTACTTTTATATGAGGATTGCCAAGATAAAGGAAATAGGTATAGGAGTCAGATTTTGGGTAAATAAATCTCAGGATGGGAAACACCTAATTGACCCTTATTATACCGACTATTCTTATAACAAGGAGTTGCCTGACTATGTATTTCTGACTAAAGAAGAGAAAATCTCTGACTAAGCAATATAAGTTTAACAAAAAAAAAGCATGAAAGAAGCAATTCTATTAACAGATGGTTATAAGTTAGACCATCGAAGACAGTACCCAGAAGGCACTGAGTATGTGTACAGTAATTGGACACCAAGAAGCTGTCATTATATGCCTGATGCAGAAGAAGGAGCTGTGGTATTTGGTATTCAGTACTTTATTAAAGAGTATCTGATGAAACAATTCCAAATGTGGTTCTTTGAAAGACCAAAAGCAGTTGCAGTTGCTGAGTTTGCAAGAAGAGTTAATACATTCTTAGGACCTAATGAAGTAGGTACTAAGCATATTGAGGAGTTATGGGATTTGCAGTATTTGCCTATTAGAATTAAGGCTCTACCTGAGGGAACACTATGTCCTATCAGAGTTCCTGCACTAACCTTCATTAACACTCATCCTAACTTCTTCTGGCTGACTAATTACTTTGAGACTCTTATTTCAACTACTCTTTGGTTGCCTATGACTAGTGCTACAAGTGCCAGATTAGCCAAGAAAGAGTTAGTTAGACATGCACAAAAGACTGGATTTAGCCCTGATGTAAACCTGAACTTCTTGGTACATGACTTTTCAATGAGAGGCATGGCAGGAGTAGAAGCAGCTATTATGTCTGGTATGGGGCACATGACATCATTCTGTGGTTCAGAAACAATACCAGCTATTGCAGCACTTGAAGAGTATTACAATGCAGATGCTGAGGGGGAGTTAATTGCAGCTACTATACCAGCAACAGAGCATTCAGTTATGTGTGCAGGTGGTAAAGAAGATGAATTTGAGACATTTAAAAGACTAATCACAGAGGTATATCCTAGTGGTTTTGTGTCTATTGTTTCAGATACATGGGATTATTGGAAAGTAATTACTGACTATCTGCCTAGACTTAAAGATGAAATCTTAGCTAGAGATGGTAGAGTGGTTATTAGACCAGATTCTGGTAATCCTGTTGATATTATCTGTGGATGGCCTCTTGATGTAGTTGAAGAAGCTACTTGGGAGGAGTTGGCTATGCCAGAGACTACTGGGACTTATGAGATGTTATGGAACATCTTTGGTGGTACTATCAATGAGAAGGGTTATAAAGTTCTTGACCCACACATTGGTATTATCTATGGAGATTCTATAGACTTAGCTAAGGAAAAGGAAATCTACAGAAGACTTGAGGAGAAGAAGTTTGCTGCTACTAATCTAGTACTTGGGTATGGTAGTTTCACTTACCAATTTAAGAGTAGAGATAGCTTAGGCTTTGCTATGAAGGCTACTTGGTGTCAGATTAAAGGTATTGAGCATGAAATCTTTAAAGACCCAAAGACTGATGATGGAGTTAAGAAATCTCTTAAAGGTCTTATTATGGTAGGATTGGATGAACATGGCAATCTTCATGCCTATGACCAAGTATCTAAGGAACTTGAGAAGGAAGGATATCTTGAAACAGTGTTTGAAGATGGCAAGTTGGTTAAGGAATACTCACTTAGCGAAATAAGGAGAAACATTGATGGCACCATTCAATCATCCCTTTAACTATGCTAAAAGTGTCAGTAGGTTGTTAAATGAATATGAAGAACATGGTAAGTTATATGTAGCATTTGACTTTGATAACACTATCTTTGATTATCACAATACTGGTGGTGATTTCAGTGGTGTTATTAGCCTGCTAAAAGAATGTAGCAAACTAGGATTTGTCCTAATTCTCTTTACTTCTAATGAAGGAAAGAGGCTTGACTGGATGATTGAATACTGTAAGCACTTTGGTATTGCAGTAGATTATATCAATGAGAATCCTGAGATAATGAACACAAGAAAGCCATACTATAACATCTTATTAGATGATAGAGCAGGACTTGAGTGTGCATTTAATCAGTTATCAAATGTTATTTCACTAATTAAATCAGAAAAAGATGCAAGTATTAAACTTAATTAGACCAGAGAAGAGTAATATTACCTATAATGTTACTACATTCCCTGACGGTGAACCTCACATAGTCCTTGGTGACATTAATAGAAAGGATAGTGTAACAGTTGTATGTAGAATAGCAAATCCTAATGATTTGTACATACTACTTCAAGTGGCTGATATTCTCAGCAGACATGAAGTGATATTTACACTACAAATCTATTATCTTATGTCTATGAGAATGGACAGAGTAATATCTTTCAATGAATCATTCAGTTTGAAAGTGGTTGCTAATCTAATCAACAGTATGGGAGCAGAGTCAGTTCATGTTCTTGAACCTCATTCAGGTAAAGTTCAGGACTTGATTGACAAATACTGGGGGGATATGTTCATGCAAATGCCTAACTTCACTGGATATATTCCAGTATTTCCAGATGCAGGTGCAGTTGAAAGACATGAATATATGGGTGAACATAAACTTATATGCAGTAAAACTCGTAATCCAGAGACAGGCAAGTTAGAAGGATTTTCCATTGAGAACCCAGAGTTACTTGAGAATGAAGAACTCATTGATATGCCTTTAGTTGTGATTGATGATTTGTGTGATGCTGGTGGAACCTTTGTAGGTGTTGCTAGTAAAATCAGAGAGATAAATCCCAACAGAAGATTGGCTATCTTTGTAACTCACATGGTTAATCCTAAGGGTATTACAACTCTTAGTGAGAATTATGATGAAGTTTACTTCACTAACTCATATCTCAACTGGGAAAACCTTGAGCTGCCTAGCAATGTAAGTGTTATTAAAGTGGTGTAGATATGAATAAAGTGATTAAAATTGCTGTATGGCTGGTGTTAGTTATATGGGGGATTAATCAATCTTTCAATATGATTTCACAAGCTAATACAGTGGAGAATGTTGTAGGGTTCTTCTTATTAGTGGCAATAGTACTGGTTTCCTACAAGACCAGATGTTTTACAACAATTAAATTTACAAGAAAACATGAAAAGTAAGTTTGTAAAGAGGCTGTTGACAGCCTTTATGGTGATGACAAGTGTAATTGTGTTCTCATCATGTGAGAGAATTGATGCAGGCTGTGAAGGCATCAAAGTAAACCTTTATGGTGATGACAAGGGTGTTGGTGATGTGGCTTTGGTATCTGGTAGAGTGTGGTATAATCCCTTTACTACTGAGGTATATGAATACCCAATGTATGTTCAGACTGTAGATTATCCTGCATTTGAAATCAATGCTAAGGATGGTAGTAAGTTTGTAATTGACCCTACAATTAACATCAACCCCATTGCAGGAAAGGCTCCTGAAATCTTTAGGAAGTATAGAAAACCTCTTGAGGATGTAATTCAGAATGTTCTTGTTACCCATATTAGGAATGCCTACAGATTGAAACTCAATGCTTATACTACTGATGATTTGGTGAGTAAGAGAGAAGAGTTTGAGAAGGTTACAGAAGACTATTTAAGGGAGGTGTTAGCTAGAGAAAACTTTGCTCTTGGTGAAATAACTTCTGGTCTTAAATACCCAGAATCTCTTGAAGCTTCAATTACTGCCAAGAATAAAGCTGTGCAAGATGCTTTGAAGATTGAGAATGAAATTAAGTCAGTAGAGGCAGAAGGTAAGAAACAGGTTGCAGCAGCTACTAAGGCAGCAGAAGCTTTGAAGATTAAAGGTGATGCAGAAGCAGAGTATAACAGAAAGATTAGTGCTTCATTATCTCCTCTAATTGTACAACAGAACTTTGTTGATAGATGGGATGGCAAGTTGCCTACTTATGGTACTGTGCCCCAATTGTTTAAAGATGTAACAGGCAAGTAAATTATGGAATGGATTATTACTGGAATCATATTTTTCTTAATAGAATTGTATGTAATTTCTCACACCTATGAATCAGAGTATGGTCTTATTAAAAGAGATAGCAATAACTGTAGAAAAATCTATGGCATCATAGAAGGCAGTGAGGAGAAGCTCACATTAACTGTTGGAAGACTGTTAGTTCTTATAGTAGCTAACATAATTCCTGTAGTTAATATACTCTACTTCTTATTCTTTATAGGATGGTGGATTAAAAGAGCAAGTTACCCAGAAGATAGAGAAACTACCTGTGTTATCTGGAGATTGAAGTTTGGTAAGTTCACAAAGTCAGTGATTACCAAGCTAAGTAATTTACTAAATAAAGAGTTATGAAACAGCGAATAATCAATATTCTACTGTTCATTATGTTGATTGGTCTGGGTATCTATGTGTACCTAGACCATGATACCAATGAACACAAGCCTCAACCATATGTAAAACTTGAGCAACCAGAGTTCTTGGATGAAGAACTTAGTGATAGTACTTTACTTAAGGCACTTATCTATTATGAAATCAATGAACCTTTGATTGTATTAGCACAAGCTAAGCTTGAGAGTGCTAATTATAAATCAAGGTTATGTAAGGAGAAGAATAATATCTTTGGATTGTATAATAGTAAAGCTGGACAGTATTATAACTTTGACCATTGGACTAATTGTATTCTAGCATATAAGAACATGATAGAATATAAACAAAAGGATGGTGAAGATTACTATCATTTCCTACTTAGGATTAAGTATGCAGAGGATGTAGAATATATTGGAAAGGTTAAAAGCATAGTATCAAACTTACCCCCGTAGATATGAATAGAGAAGAAGCAAGTAAAGAAATACAGGCAATAAAGTCTAAGAACATACTCCTTGAGTTAGTTACATCATTTGGCAAGACTAAACAAGCACTTGACATTATGGTCAAAAGGAACCCTAAGAACATACTTATCTTAGTACCAAGACTAGTATTAATACAGAATTGGAAGGATGAATTTGTTAAATGGAAGATGGACAAGTACTTGAAGAGAGTTACATTTAGTACTTATGTAGGTATTAAGAAGCATGAAGGAGAATCTTTTGATATGTTGATAGCAGATGAATGTCATCATTTCACTGATAAATCACTTGATGTAATTAGTACTATGACATTCAAGTATAGTACTCTCTTATCAGGGACTGTTATAGACTCAAAGAAAGCTGCATTAAGAGCTAGTTTCAAGGATTTGTATTGTTACAAAATCACTATGAAGCAAGCTCAAGAGGAAGTATTAGCAGAGCCAAAAGTGTATCTTATACCTTATACTTTAGATAATACTGACAGAAAATATCCTTTTGAATTAAGGAAGTCAGCTAAAGGTAAGAGTATTACTTGTGACTATTCAGATAAGTGGAAGTATCTCAAAGACAAGTCCTATACTACTGTTATTGTTAACTGCACTCAGCAGGAATACATCAATGAATTGAGTGCTAAGATAGACTACTGGAAGAGAATGTACATGAGGGGTAGAAATGAAGTATTCAAAAACAAATGGCTATACCTAGCTGGTTTAAGGCTAAAGATGCTAAGTAACTTCAAGACCTCTATTGTGTCTAACCTTCAAGTGCATCTTAGAAAGCAAAGATGCCTGACTTTCTGTAACTCTATTGAACAGACAGAGACATTAGGTAAGAACTGCATTAATAGCAATAACAAGGACTCAGATAAAGTACTTGAGCAGTTCAACAAGGGAGAAGTCAATCAGATTACATCATGTAATATGTTGAATGAAGGTATGAACCTTGTAGATTGTCAGGTAGGAATATATGCTTCTTTGAATAGTAGTGAAGTTATGATTAAGCAGAAGCTGGGAAGAATTCTTAGACATTCTAACCCTGTGCTTATTATACCTTATTACAAGAACACAAGGGAAGAAGAGATACTTGAGACTATGCTTGAGGACTACAACCCAGAGTTGGTTGAGATTGTTGAAAGTTTAAATCAGATTAAAGTATGACAATAACAATTGATGAAGAAGTATGCAAGAACTGGGGATTGACTATGCCAGAAGTACTTGCACTTACACTAGTGAAAACTGGTGTAGATGTGCCAGTATTATTTGCTAGTCTTGAAGACAAGAAAGCACTGGTGAAAGATATGTTCAATAAGTATCTTGTTACTCTTGGCTATGATGAAAAAGTAGCTAGTGTGTTGTTAGACTCTGATAAAGACAGACAACCACAAGATAGGATTGAGAGTCTTGCAGCCAAGATGATGGAACTGTTTCCTAGTGGCAAGAAGCAAGGAACTTCTCAATATTATAGAGGTAATAGAAAAGATATTACTCTTAGGTTGAAGAAGTTCTTTAAGCTCTATGGAAATAGATTCACTGATAAACAAATTCTTGAAGCTACTGATAAGTATGTTAAAGCATTCAATGGCAACTATAGCTATATGAGAGTGCTTAAGTACTTCATTTGGAAAGATGAAAAGAAGTTAGATTCTGAGGGAATTGGTTATATTAGTGAAGTATCAGACTTGGCATCCTATATTGAGAATGAAAGTGGGGTATCAGTAGATACTGATTGGACATCTAGCTTGAAGTAAACTATGGGCTTATATGAAAGAACATTAAAGATACTTGAGGATAGAAGAAAGAACTTGATTGATGGTGGTATTAATAGTATTCCATCATCTTTCAGAAGGTTCAGTGATGACTTTATAGGTGTAGAACAATCTACCTATTATTGTGTCACTTCTGTCACTAAAGGTGGTAAATCTCAATTTGCTTCCTATGCTTTTATCTACAATCCTATTCTTTTTGCTTTCTATAATAGAGATAAGGTTAGAGTGAAGATATTCTATTTTGTACTTGAAGAGACACAAGAGAGAGTCATGCAGAGATTTATGAGTTATATCTTGTATCATCTTTCAAAAGGCAAGATTAGAATATCTCCAAAAGACCTTAGAAGTTCAAAGAATGACAAGCCATTACCAGAGGAGGTACTTGAAATCTTGAGGAGTTCAGAGTATGCAGAAATACTTAAATTCTTCGAGGATAGTATCATATTTAGCACTACTGCCAATCCTACTGGCATCTTCAAAGAATGTCAGAGATATGCAGAAGAACATGGTACTACTCATAAGAAAAAGTCAGTGTACAGGGGGGAATTAGGAGAGTTAAAGGAAACTGATACTTTTGATTACTATGTTCCAGATGACCCTAAAGAGTACAAGATTGCATTCATAGACCATATAGGTTTGATTGATACTGAGAGAGGAATGAATCTAAAGCAATCTATGGATAAATTGTCAGAGTATCTGGCAAAGTATCTTAGAAATAACTATGGATTTAGTCCTGTTATCATTCAGCAACAATCCTTTGAGAATGAAAGTAATGACAACTTTGTTAGTGGCAGAATCAGACCATCAGCTCAAGGTCTAGGTGATAGTAAGTACATTGCAAGAGATTGTAATATACTTCTTGGTTTATTTAGTCCATTCAAGTTTGAACTTGAAACTTATAAGGAGTATGATATCACTAAGTTTAGAGATAACATAAGATTCCTTGAAGTTCTTGTTAATAGAGATGGTGAAATGGGAGGCTTATGTCCACTATTCTTTGATGGGGCTGTATGTGATTTCAATGAACTACCTTTACCAAGTGATAAGAATGGTATAGCTAGAGTGTATGAATATCTCAAGTACATCAGAATGAAAGAGGGCAAGGCAAGTCTATTTATACACATAGCTGAGAAGAGAAATAAAATGAGTAGATATTTGCATAGATGGAAAAGATTATCTATCTTTGCAAGGTTTAATAATAAAAAGTAGAAAGTAAATGGCTAAAGTATTAGTATTAGCAAAGTCAGGTTTTGGTAAGACTACTTCCTTATGCGGGAGAAAGAAGTTTGGTATTGAAGGGTTAAACCCAGCAGAAACATTTCTCATTCAATGTGCAAACAGAGAGCTTGCTAACTTGGATTACAAACTGATTACAGGATTCACTAACTCTAGTGATTTAGCAAGAGTTATTGGAACTGGAAATAGAATTCAAGTTGGTAACATTGCAGGTCTTGAGAAGTTTAAGGTGGTAGCAGCAGCTATTGAAATGCTGGCTCAGTCACCATTCAAGAACATTGTGACTGATGATTTCAATTATCTGTCTCAAGACTATTACATGGCAAATGCAATGAAAGGTGGATGGGACACTCCTAAGCAAATTGGCTATGGTATGGGTCTTATCTTTAATGCTTTTGAGGCAATTCCTACCAGAGAAAAGGACTTATTTGCTCTTGCTCATTATGAAGAGTATAAAGATAAGAATGGAGACTCCATATCTTATAAGTTCAAGACAACTGGCAATATGGTAGATGGCTACATTACTCCAGAAGGTAAGTTTGACATCATTCTATATGGAAAAGCTAGCTGGGATGACCAGAATAAGAAGGCAATTAAGCAGTTTGTAATTGACTTTGATGGTGAATATCCTGCAAAGGATTCTATTGGTGCATTGGATGAATGCCCCTTGTATATACCTAATGATTTAGGTTATGTAAAGAAGTTAATCAATCAACATTATCATAGAGAGTAATGACTAGAGAAGCTGTAGTTCAGATGTTGAGAGATATAATGACTAACCCTGGTTACTATGGTAGAATGGTTAAGATGGATACTATCCTCAACTATTGTGTGGAACATGGAAAGTCACCTCAAATGTCTATCAAGTTTGTTCAATTCATAGGAATGAATGAACCTTTACTACATGAAGTCTTCCTTGATACACTAGATATGTTGAAGAAAGAACATGCTATCTTTGAACTATGGAGTGCAATGAATCCATTGTTGCCACAGGGTGGTAGAAGATTATTATCAATTTATTAATAAATAGAAAAATGAAAGAATTAAGTAGAACAGAACTTGCAACAGTTAAGAGAACTGCTGCTAATGTGAAAACATTCAGAGCTAAGAAAGCTAAGTTGGAAGCACAAAAGGCTAAGATTGATGCAGAACTTGAGTCTGTGAACAAAAGTATTGATTTGTTTGAGCAACCCATCATTGAAGTAACTGGTGGTTATACCTCAGAACAAGTATTGAATGGTGAAATGGATGCAGCTTTGCAACAGTTGAAGGCTGCTGAACAGCCTGTTGAAGAAGTGGCAACTGAGACTGCAAGTGTTGCTACAGAGACTCCTGTAGATGCTCCTGCAAATCCCTTTATGCCTACAGAAGAAGCAGGCACAGATGTAAATCCATTGCCTTTTGAAGCATAAGTAATAACATTTTAAACAATTTGAGATATGAATAATTTGAAAAAAGGTGCTAAAGTATTTATGGCTTTTGCCGCAGGCTCTGAATCTAAAGAGAGCAATAGAAAACTCTATATGGGTATTGCTCCTGTATTTGTAACAGCAGTTAACCCTAACAAGGAAATGCTGAGTAAGTTCTATGAGAGTGACATTGATGAAGAGCCTGTATATCTTGGTGAATCTGAGGTAGGTCCTGATGGTAATAAAACCAAAGTTCCTCAAGTAAGAATTGATTTCTTGGTTGTTTCTGATGCTGCTAAGACTAATGGCATTGAGATGAGAACCAAGATTACTTTCTTTGTTAAGAAAGCATTCAGATACAACAGAGATAACACCAAAGTTCAGGTGATTGACAAGTATGGTCAGACTGCTTGGCCTACTATTGAGGAAGCCAAAGCACATGCAATTCCTCAGTATGAAAATGGTCCTGCAAACCTTGACAAAGATTACAGACCCGCATATATTGGTGAGGAAGAATTGACAGGCTTTATCAAAGCCTATTTGAATATCCCTAACCCATCATTCAGCTACAAAGACAAGAACACTGGTGAACTTGTTACCAAGACTTTGTCTAATCTGGATGATGCTCTGGCTAGACTGGATAGCATTGACAACTATTTCAAGGGTGACTTCAAGGAGCTTGACTCTATCTTGAAACTGCAACCTAAGAATGTTGTGAAGGCATGTTTTGGTGTAAGAACAACTGATGAAAACAAACAATATCAAGCTGTTTATACTCAGAAGTTCTTGAAGAACATTATTACTGATTACAGCAAACTTGATGCAGATATTCAAGGAAGAAAAGCTGCTGGCTCCTATCCTACAACTGAGTTCAGTATTGAACCTTTGCATGAATATTCTGTAGAGTCAACTGACTTCTCAGCAGGTGCTATGCCTTTCCCTCCTGCAAATCCTACAAATGGTAATGCAGCTCCTGCTGCACAGGCAGGTCCTTGGGGCTGGGTACAGTAATTAAAAATAACCTTTAACTTGAATTGATATATGGCATTTAGTAGTGGTACAACTAGCATAACTCTTAATGATATTCTGAGCAAAGTCAGTGAAGCTGATATACTCTATCATTATTTCAACGTGAGTAATATTCCATGTGTAATATCTAGCCCCCTTAGGGTAGATAAAGACCCTTCTTTTGGTATTTATACCTTAGATGGAAGTAAAATGTACTGGAAAGACTTATCCAAGAATACCTCAGGAGGTCTTTGGGATATGCTAGGTGAATATTGGGGGGTGAGTTACAGAGAAGTCTTAAAGAAAGTCTGGGATGACTTACCTAATATATCCACTACTTATGCTAAATCAAACAAGATGGGCAAACCCCAGTCAATTAGCAGTTATAGTGAAAGTACTGACTTACAATGCAGAGTAAGAGAATGGAGGAAGCATGATATTGAATATTGGCAATCCTTTGGTATATCTCTCGATTGGCTAAAATATGCAGACATTTATCCTATATCACATAAGATAGTGATTAAGGGTA
>OLPO01000062.1_pt1 | contig 99744 bp, 102 predicted proteins | sample 1672831 | NCBI WGS metagenome assembly OLPO01 (sample SAMEA3136728, study PRJEB25190) | human gut metagenome | reverse complement strand
AGTAATAGATAGTAATAGATAGTAATAGATAGTAATAGATAGTAATAGATATATAATCCAGAGTAAAGGTAATAAATTATCTACTCTTACTCTAGATTACTTAACTTAATACTATTATGGATGATATAGATTATAACTATTGCAATGATGAAGAGCTTGATATAGATCCTTGTGATGGTGAGTTTAACTATGATTAAATTAGAAATGGGAGAACCAGAAGCTAGAGAAGCTATATTAAGAGGCTTCATAACAATCAACGATATTGAATATGTAGTGCATCCTCAACCTAGTGGTAGTTGTGATGGATGTGTCTTTGAAGATAGAAAGCATTGTCCAAAAATAGCTTTAGATATATGCTGTACAGGTGGTAATATACTAAAATACAAATTATAATATTTTTGGAACATTTTCAAGAGTTATTACGTTATAGTAACCAATTAAATTAAGTTATTCATGAATACAGAAGATAAAGAATTATTAAATACAGTACTATCTAAATTAGAGTTTCAATTTATTAAAGATATTTTGGTAAAACCATTACCAGAAGAGTATATTGAAAAAGAAATAACAAAGCCTATTAATACTGGGGAAACAGATGAGAATGGCTATCAGATTACAGATAGTGAAACAGTTACAGAAAAAGTACCTACAACCTTTAAGAAAGGTATAGTATTAGCAATTCCAGCTAACTATCAATGGACAGATCCTAACAATCATCCTGAAGTAGGTGATATTATAGCTTACTCTAGAAAATCTACAATTGATTTTGATCTATTTAAAGATTCTCAGTTAGTAAATCCATATAATGTAGTAGCTTTTATTAAAAAATAAACTAGACTAAAGCGTTAGTCTTTTAATTAAATCGTGGTTGTATGTGGTGTCACTAGGGGTTAGGTTTTACTTAACCCCTTTTTATTTGTAAAAAGTTGCAACAAAAACACAACTATTACGTTATAGAGTCATGATACAACAAATGATACAAAACATGTTAGGAGATTATAGTAAGCTTATAACTCTCCTTCCAAATGGGCAAATTAGATTGAATGTGATTAAAGACATTAATGATATTAATAGTGAAGTAATTGATTCTATCGATTTATCCATGCAAGATGCACTAAGTTTATATAATATCTTTCAGCAACCTAAACAATATACTAGTAACGGTACTACGATTAAAGAAGGTGATACTGAATTTGATATTAATAAGTGGATACAACTTGCAATTAACGAATTTAAAAATAAGTAATATGATTACAGAGTATAAAGTTATTAAACCTTTTGGGTGTGCAGAAGTAGATGATGTGTTTTCTTATAATAAAGAAAATGAAAATTTTATTATGAGTTCAGAGAAAACTACAGATAATACTTACTCAGCAAAGAGTATGATTATTTCTGCAAATGTGATCGACAACTATGTAAAAGCAGAACTTTTGTCTCCTACCAAGGAAGATAAAATTGATAATAATTCTGATAAAGTAAAAAAGCTTTATACAGAAATTAAGAGATTGCAAAATAAGTACAATCAACGTAACAAAGTAGTTGAAGAAAAATATGAAGCAGGTAAGATGCCTACATGTCAAAAAGTAGAACACGACACTGTTTACTTTAATCTGATGAAAGTTCTAAATAAATTTGAATCTATTATAAATGAATAAGCTTGTTAAACAAGTCAACAAGGATGAACTTATAACAGAATTCTTACATACACTTAATGGTATACTCAGGTTAACCGATAGAGAATTAGAGTTAATGGCTACATTAATTAGAATGGATATTGAATATGAAAAAGAACCAAATACAAATAAAAATGTAGCTAATAGACACAATAGAAAATGGATTATTGAGAATCTAGGTATTACTAAGGATAATCTGAGTAGATACATTAAGTCTTTCAAAGATAAAGGAATATTGAAAGCTGGTCCGGCAGAAGATGAATTGTGTGTGAACAAAGCTTTAATACCTGTTATTATTGGTGATAGAGTCCAGTTGACTATTATATTGAAAATAAAATATGGAAACTCTGAAAATTAAACCTGGTAGTTTTCTACTTTGGAAAGAACATTCAAGAATAACTAAACTATTTAGTAAGTTATTTCATAAAGAATTACCATATAATAATTTTTCTTTCTTTCTAAGAGAAATAGAATTATGTTTTCCTATTACTAAAGGTAACAATAATTATGATAAATTAATAATCTTAGAACCAAAAGAAGACTATACAAAAGAAGAAATTAATTTATTAAATTCTTTAGTTATTTTTGATGCTAATGATTATTTTGATACAGTAAAAATATTTGCTAATACGCTTAGACCTAATTCTATAGATTCAAGTAGTAATCCAAATGATTTACTTTGGAATGAAAACTATAAAATAGCATATGATTTCTCAAAAAAGAATTAGCATATATACCCAATTAGCTAACAAATATAACATACCTTATCAAGTAGTAGAAGTAATATGTAATCATCCGTTTAAATTTGCAAATGAAAAGATAAGTAATACCGATGATATCAAACCAATAATGTTTAGTTATCTTTTCAAGATAAAACCCAAAAAGAAATATGGCAAAGAAATTGAACAAACCTCGTAATATTCTACTATTTCAGAATTTATATCCAATAAATCTTTATATATCAGATATAGATAATTGGGATGAAATAACTCAATTCTTTGACTTTTTCTTAACTACTAAACATCTTCAAAATGAAGATAAATGTGAAACACCAGATAAACCAAATAATTCATTAGGAGTTACTTATTTGGTAGCAGAAAAGAAAAGTGGAAGCATGGGCATACTAATAGTATTAAAATCTAAAGTAGAATGTTCTACATTAGCTCACGAATCAATTCATTATGCAGACGCAGTTTATGATTTTCTTAGAATGAATACTGAAGGTTATGATGAAGGAAATGAACAATATGCATATTTAGTTACTTGGTGTGTGGATCAATTAGAAGAATATTTACGATGGAAGGAAAGAAAAACGACAGAAAAGATGATAAAACAAGATGGGAATTAATACCATTAGATTGTCTTGAAGACATAGCTAGAGTATATACAGAAGGAGCTAAGAAGTATGGTGATAATAATTGGCAGAATCTTGATAATGGTTACGAACGTTATAAAGGAGCTTTATTAAGACATTTGTATGCCGCTGAACATGATGAATTTGATGAGGAAACAGGATGTAGACATCTGGCACAAGTAGCTTGGAACGCTATAGCTTTACTGTGGTTAAGTAAAAATAAAGACAATGATTGTTTCTCTAAAGAGATTTCAGATGCAATAGCTAGGGAAACAGGAATAACACAATCAATTAATGATTTCTCTACAAAAGATATTTCCTTAAAAGAAGGGGAAAATAAAGAAATTACTGATAGTTTTGAAAAAACTTCAGTAATGAAAAATACTTCATTGTATGCTAAATATGGTTCATTATCAATTCGTAGAGCTAATAAAGATAAGAATCTATTTTATCTGATTGATTCTTCTTATCATACTTTATTTGATGATGGTAGTGACAACGGTTATGATAACTATGGAATTGAAACAATAGGTAGACAGCAAGCCAATCTACTTAAGAGTCTTTGGAAAGAATTTGAAGAAAGAGAAAAAAATGGAATATGGAAGAAAAATTAGATAAGATATTATTTAACCAATCCATAATACTAAATTTACTATTACAGATTCAATCTAAAGTTAATGAAAGTCAATTTGCTGAAGACTATGTTGCAAATTTAGCAGCACAGATGACGGAAATAATATTAGGAAATAATATAGTAAGAAAATAACATGGAAGTAAAGTTTAAGAAATTAACACAAGATGCGGTATTACCTACTTATGCTAACCCGAATGATGCAGGATTAGATCTAACCGCTACTAGGTTTACTCAGGAATTTGATAAGAGTGGTAAAATGGTATTAGTATATCATACTGATTTAGCAGTAGAGATTCCTGAAGGATATGCAGGTTTTATCTTTATGAGATCATCTGTATCTCAGAGATCGTTATCAATGTGTAACTGTGTAGGTGTAGTAGATGCTGGTTACAGAGGTGAAATTATGTGTAAGTTTAAACTTACTACTGATGCATTGCCTACTATCTATCAACCGGGTGAAAAGATTGCACAGTTAATTATTATGCCTTATCCTACTATTGAACCTACTCTAGCTGAAGAATTAGTTGAAGGTGACAGAGGTGAAAACGGTTTTGGTTCATCAGATAATACAATAGAAAATGAGACACAAGAATCAGGACGAGATAGCGGAACAACTGAAGGAGATAATAAATAACTACAGCCGTAATCCGGAGTATGTAAATATGTTTTACACTAAACAAGAAGCGATTGATGCTTTAAATAGACATTATAAATTAAGATACTTAAAATTTGATTAATATGATTTACAATTTAAAATACAACAATTTATTAAGCAGTAAAGATGGTTCTCTTAAAAATATTCAGGATTCTTTTGACAAATACGATATAATCAATTATTATTACATTTTACCTGAAGCTGGAGAATTATACTACGAAGGTCAAAAATATGAAGTTACCGAACCTAGTATATTGTTCAATACGTTTACTATAGAAAAAGATAAAGCTCCTGAAATTATAATTGTACCTTGTGCTTCTGCTATTAATAAATTAGTAGAATTAAAAGAAAAGAGAGACAATTATTTGAAGCTACGTAATTGTGAGAATTGTGAAAAAGTTTGTTGTGATTGTTGTCTGAACTAATGAAACTATTTGATATACTTGCAGGTAAAGTAGTTATACATAATGATGCCCTAGGTATCCCAGCCTTTAAAAAAGTATGGGATGCCGATAAGGCAGATAAAGAAATGGCTACTAAATATATCTCATATATAGTTCTTAAAAATAAATATGATAGTCCCTATGTCCAGAGTATGGACAGTGATAAGATAGAGCCAAGATTAAAACAAGAACTGTTTGGAGATAAAAATATAAAACTTCCCAAAGAAGTAATTGAAGCTGAACAAGCTTATATAGCATTTGCAAACACCTTAACATTACAACTACTGCAAAATGCTAGAAAGAAATTAGAAAGTATATCTAGATATTATAGTGAATCTTTAGCTGATGAACTTGACGAAAAGAAGGTAAAAGATATATTAGCAGGTATGGGTTCATTAGGTAATACTATAAAATCTCTAGATTTACTTGAAGCTTCTGTAAGAGCAGAAGAATTAACAAATTCAAAAGTAAGAGGTGGTGGAGAGCTGAACCCGTTCGAGCTTGCCAAGTAGTTGTAACAATATAAACACAATTTAAAACATTAAAAACCAAGCAGCGTTGCTGCATAAAATTATAAAGATATGGCTAAGACTAAGACATCTGGCAAAACTGCCAAGGCTAACGGTACTATTACTCTGGATTTTACAGAAGCATATAAGAAACATCAGGAATATTTGGATACACCTTGTAAAGGTAGTATGCCGATTCCAGAAAAAGCACCTGTTAAAATTTCAACCTGGCAAAAGATCAAAAATTGGTTTAAGAGAAAGTAACATGGTTGATTTCAGTAAGAAGATAATAAATTCAAATAAATTTAGACAGCCGGCCATCCAGTTTATGGAGACCGGCTCTTACTGTTTATACCCTAAAGGAACTTCAGAATACTTTTCGTTTTGGGAAACCGAAATGGACAGATGTATTAATGGGTTTACTGCGGATGATGGTGATTACATTACAGGTTATAACTATTTCTATCTTAATTACTGTCCTATTCAAAGAATTATTTATAAGATTACAAAAGACGCAAAAGGACGTGATGTAGTAAAAAAGACTCGTGAAACAGCTTTCCCTGATTTCTATGATTACGATTATTACTATTTCTTATCTATAGAAGAAGCTGAGAATCAAGGTAAACATTTATGTGTAGCAAAAGCTAGACGTAAAGGTTTCAGTTACAAAGGTGGTGCAATGCTGTGTAGAAACTTCTTTCTAATACCTAATTCAAAATCATATGTATATGCTGCTAATAAACAGTATTTAACAGAAGATGGTATTCTTACCAAGGCTTGGGATTACATGGACTTCATTGATGGTAATACTGCTTGGGGTAAGAAGAGACAAGTATCAAATACAGCCATGAGACGCAGGGCTTCTATGCTTGTTACTGATGATTATGGTAATAAAGTAGAAATAGGTTACAAGTCTGAGATAATGGGTGTGTCTATTAAAGATAATCCTGATTCAGTCCGTGGTAAAGCTGGTAAATTAATCTTATGGGAAGAAGCTGGATCTAATAATCAATTAGAAGCAGCCTGGCAAATTGCTAGACCTTCTGTAGAACAGGATGGTGTAGCATTTGGTTTAATGATTATGTTTGGTACAGGTGGTGATGAAGGTGATAATGTAGCAGGTTTAAGAAATGCATTTTATGATCCTAAAGCATTTAACTGTATAGAATTTGATAATATATGGGATGAAGGAGCGCAAGGTGGTAAACCATGTGGATTCTTTGTACCGCAGCATACTAATCTAGATATACGTGATGAGAATGGTAAAAGATTATATATGGATGAAGATGGCAACACATTACATGAAAAAGCCAGAGAATTCATATTAAATCTTAGAGAAGAAGAATTAAAAAGTGCTAAAAGTTCTCAACAGGTCGATAGATATTGTGCCGAACATTCAGAGACGCCAGCAGAAGCATTTACTGAACTATCGGGTAACATATTTCCCAAAAAAGAATTACAAAAACAATTAGCTAGAATAAGAACTAATAAGAAATTAGCTAATGCTAAACAAGTAGGATACCTTACTGAGGTAAAAGGAGAAATAGTATGGAACATCTCAAAAAATAAAAATGATATAAAAGAGTTTCCTTTACCTAAAACTGCTGATCCTACAGGGGCTGTGGTGATATGGGAACATCCAGTAAAGGATGCACCTTTTGGTTTATATATTGCTGGTATTGACCCGTATGATCAAGATCAATCTGGTACTAATTCTCTTGGTTCTTGTATTATATACAAACGTTTTCAAGATTTTGAATCCTATCAGGATATAATAGTTGCAGAGTATACTGGTAGACCTAAAACAGCTGAAGAGTTCTACGAGAACGTTCGTAAGTTACTTAGGTATTATAATGCTAAAGCAATGGTAGAAAATCAGAATACTGGTATTTTTACTTATTTTAATAATAAGCATTGTAATTACTTATTAGCTGATCAACCAGATATCATACGAGATATCACTAATTCCTCTAAAGTAAACAGAGGAAAAGGCTGTCATATGACAAAAGAGATTAAAGCTTGGGGTATTGATAGAATAAAAGAATGGCTTGAAGAAGATCTTGGTAACGATACCTTAAGGTTAAATACCATTATGTCTGAACCATTACTTGAGGAATTAATCAAATATAATGAAAAAATTAATGTAGACCGAGTAATGGCACTACTACAGATTATGATATACAAAGAACAATTGTATAATTATCAAGTAAAGCAAAAGACTGAAAAGGAGAAACAGATTAGATTATTTAATGCTCCTTTATTTAAAAATTACGATAATACTTATGAGCCACAGATAAATAACAGTTTTAGTACAACCACTTATATGTTTACTAACTAATATGGAAAGAAATATATCAAACATGCCTGTACAAAAGCTACCTATGTCTAAAAAGACAGAGGAATGGCGTAGAGATTGTGTAGACTATTTTATAGGTATATCTGGTTTTTCTTCTGCTAACTCGATTCCAGACGAAGAGGAATTACAGAGTTATTATGATTTATATAATAGTATATATAATGAAAAAGATCTTAAGTATGTTACAAATCCTTTTAACCAAGATGATGGTTTTCCAGCAATGGCTCAGGATTATAATATAATTAGACCTAAAATAGATTTATTATTAGGAGAAGAAACAAAGAGACCTTTTAACTACAATGTATGTAGAACTAGTGATGCTGCTGCTGGAGATATTCAAGAGAAAGCTAAACAAATGTTATTGGAATATGCACAAGCAGCAATGATGGCTCAATTAGGTCCAGAAGAACAACAAAGATTTCAACAAGCTTTACAAACAGGCGAAATACAGACACCAGAAAAAATACAAGAATATCTCACTAAAAGTTATAAAGATGTTGCAGAAATAACTGCATATAATTCTTTGAACTTCTTATGGAAAAAATTAAATTTACCACACGAATTTGAAAAAGGATTTAAAGATGCTTTATGTGGTGGATTGGAATTCTATTACGTAGGTATTAGAAATGGTGATCCATTTGCAGAGAGAGTTAATACTATGGATTTTAAATATCCTGCAGAAGAAGGTATTGAATTTGTAGATGAAGCATCTTGGTGTGTAAGAAGAATACGTACATCAGTAGCTAGTTTATATGATGATTATTATGATAAACTAGATGAAAAACAGTTAAATCATTTATTAGAATTGGTAGGTCAGAAACCTACCTCTGGCTACGGTCCTGATAAAAGTCCTGTTGATGATTACAATCACATTACCTTAAATAGATATAACTCAATTAACGGTTATATGGAAGATAGGGTATTAGATGATGTTATATTATATCATGTATGCTGGAAATCATTTAAGAAAATAGGTTTTGTAACTATTATAAATCCTGATACAGAAACAGTTGAAGAATTTGAAGTAGATGAAACTTATAAAGAAACAGGTAATGAAATAGATGTTGAATGGAAATGGATTACTGAAACTTGGGAAGGATATAGAACTGCAGACGAAGGCGATGAAGATGCACTTTACTTTGGAATGCAACCTGTAGAATACCAGTTTGAAAATAGTTCTACATTAAATTCTGGTAAATTACCTTACACTGGGGTAGCCTACAGTAATACTAATAGTAAAGCTAAGTCTCTTGTAGCTATTATGAAACCGTTACAGTATATGTATATTATTTTATGGTATCGTTTAGAATTAGCTATAGCGAGAGATAAAGGTAAACTTCCAGTGATTGATGTGACTCAAATACCAAAAAGTATGGGTATTGATGTTGATAAATGGATGCATTACATGAATGCGCTGGGTGTAGTATTTGTTAATCCTTACGAAGAAGGATGGAACATTCCTGGTAGAGAAGGTGGTAAACCATCACCATACAATCAATGGGCCTCTATTGATGCTAGTATGGCCAATACTATTAATACTTATATCGGATTACTAGATAAGATAGAACAAATGGTATCAGAATTATCTGGCGTATCTCCTCAGAGACAAGGAGCTATTTCTAGTAATGAATTGGTTGGTAATGTTGAAAGATCTGTAGTTCAATCTGCACATATTACTGAACCTTGGTTCTGGTTGCACAACCAGGTAAAGAAAAGAGTTTTATCAATGTTATTAGATACATCTAAGTATGCTTGGAAAGATACTAAAAAGTATTTACATTATATGCAAGATGACGTTACAAGAGTATTCTTGCAAATAGATGATAACTTTTGTTACGAAGATTTCGATATATTTGTATCTGATAGTACTAAGGATAATCAAGCAATCGAACAATTACATAGTTTGATTCAACCCGCAATGCAGAATGGTGCATCATTGTTAGATATTGCTGAGATCATTACTTTGGATAACTTAAGTATGATTAAATCTAAGCTTAGAGATATCGAAAATAATAGAATGCAACAGCAACAGGCTTTACAAGAGCAAGAAGCACAACAGCAACAGCAACTTGTTCAGATGCAGAATGAAGTTAAAGAACAAGAACTTATGCTTAAAGAAGCTGAAATGGATCTTGAAAAATATAAGATTGATCAGGATAATGCTACTAAGATTACTGTTGCTCAATTGAATGCTTATCGTGGTTCTGAGAATATGGATCAGGATATGTCAGGTGTACCTGATCCTATTGAAATAGGTAAACAAGAAATCGAAAGACAAAAAGCTGTATCTGATGCAATGACTAAACAAATGGATATTGCAAATAAGATGCGTGCTGAAGATAATAAGAAAGCAATAGAACAACGCAAGATAGAAGCACAGAAAGAAGCTGAAAAACTTAAAGCTACTATTGAACGTGAAAGAATAGCTTTAGAAAAACGTAAATTAGAAGAAGCTAAGAAGTTGCAGATTCTTAAAGATAAAGCTGCAATGGAACGTGAAAAATTAAAAGCCAAAACAGCCCTTAAAAACAAAGTGGTAGGAGAGGCTAAATCTAAAACTAAAAAATAGGAGGAATTAATTATGGCATGTGGAAGTAAGAAAGGCGGAAGCAAGAAAGGTGGTAAAACTGGTAAAACAGGTAAGTAATATGAAAAAGCTGTTAAATAAAATTAAAAACGCAGCATTGTATACTTGGCAATTACCCCAGAATTTACTGGGGTTAGCCTTGTATCATTGCTATAAAGGTTATGAAGTCTGTACTAAAGAAACTTGTGGCGAATGTATTAAATGTAAGCTATCTAGTAATATGCGGAGTGGCATCACTCTTGGGAATTATATTATTGTTAATAATATTAAGCATTTGCGTCACGAATTGGGCCATACTAGACAATCGAAAATCTTAGGTCCCTTGTATTTATTAGTAATAGGTTTACCTAGTTTAATACATGCAGGATTACATGCTAAAGTGTGTAAGGATAAGAATTATTATCACTTCTATACTGAAAATTTACTTTTTGACAAATGATGAATTATTGTGTATATTTGCATACATCTCCAACAAATAAATATTATGTAGGAATAACGAAACAAAATCCACTAAAACGATGGGCAAACGGAAGAGGCTATTGTAAGAACAAACATTTCTACAAAGCCATTTTAAAGTATGGCTGGGATAATTTTAAACACGAGATAGTATTTAGTGGAATTACAAAAGATGAAGCTATTCAATATGAAAAATATTTAATAAAAACACTAAATTCTAATAATCCGATTTTTGGATATAATAATACAGAAGGTGGAGAAACAAGAAAGTCTTTATCAGAAGAAGGTAGGTTAAAAGTAAGCATCAAAAATAAAGGTAAAAAACGATCTATAGAAACTCGTAGAAAAATAGCAGAGGCAAGAAAAAATAAAAAAGGTAATCCTTGTTCACAGTCTAGAAAGTTAGCTTTATCTATTTTGATGAAAGGTAATACTTATGCAAAAAATTTACAAATAAATAAAATTCCAATCATCCAATTAGATTTAAATGATAATGTGCTGTGCGTTTGGGAATCTGCTACAGATGCAGGAAAAGCATTAAATATAGATAATAGTAATATATCCAAAGTGTGTAAAGAGGGAGAAAATGGAAAACATAAAGGTAAATATAAAAATTTTAAATGGAAATATTTTTAAATGAAGTGGTCAGATCTAACATTAAAAGAGCGTAAACAAATATATGATGCCGTTAGAGCTGAGAATCCTAATGCTAGCTATTTTGATATTAAATCACAATTCGATTCAATTCCTGGATACGAAGACGGTGGTAAAAAGATAGTACCACCCAAAGAGTTAGGTCTTACTCCAGGTACTCCAGAGTATTACAAGAGACAACAGCAAATATCGGGTAGAGCAGAATTAGTTCAACCTGAAGCATATGTAACTCCTGTTGGTTATATAAAAGATGCAATTACTACTGCAGAAGAACTAGAAAAAGGTAATTATGGTAATGCCGCAGTAAGTACATTAATGAATGCCATTCCTTGGGGTGTTGGTAAGGGTTTAAGAAAAATAAAATCTAGAGTAAGTAACACATTAAATACCCCTATTGAAATACATAGTAGTATGTTTGACGAGTATCCTTCTATTTTGGCAGAAAAGGCTCGTAGGAAAACATCAAAGAATAAGAAAAAAGTCAAAGAGGAAAGTGATTATGATTCTGAATTTTCTGAAGTAATAAGACGAGATAGAAATATCAAGAAATATGAAAAAGAAATTAATAAGACTATAGAAGATGCGATACTACCAGATAAGAAAACTTATGAGTTAGTAAAAGGAATTGATACTGCGTATGGTACAGATTATCTTGATGCATACAAAAGAATAGCAGCAAGAGATATGACTAATCGTGGTAAATATATTAAATATGCAGAATTGCCAGGTAATAAAAATGCAAAAATAAGTAGAGTACGAGACGTACAAGATTATGGACCTGTAGTTGATGATTATGTTATTACTATAGATCCATTACAATATTTACCAGGAACAGCAAATCATGAATTAGGACACTTAGCTGATCAATTAGCATCAGATGCAAACAATCGTTATTTAACATATTTACTAGATGAAGGTAATATTATGGGTCCAGGAGAATTGAGAAGTAAAGGAATCAATGTTGGATCTGATATGCAATCATATTTACTAGATCCTAGTGAATCAAAATCACATATGTTGCATTTGAAAAGAGCCTTAGTAAATGAAGGTAAGATACATGACTGGAGTTCAAAGGTTAATCAAAATACTATTGAAGATTTTTTATTTGATCCTAGAAATACAGGTGTTGTTAATAATGCCAATAAGTTGCAATATAACATGTATAGAAATAAATCTAGATTTGTAGATAGGATAAATAACTTAACTCCAATGGAATTTATTACTCCATTACTATTACCTGTTGCCGGATATGAAACAAATAAAGAATAATCAATATGGAAGAAATTTATCCCTTGTATCCAATACCAACTTATAAAGATGGTGGGATACATATAAAGAAGAAAAACAAAGGTAAGTTTAACGCTCTTAAGAAAAGAACAGGTAAGAGTACTGAAGAATTAACTCATAGTAAAAATCCTTTAACACGTAAAAGAGCTATATTTGCGCAAAACGCTGCTAAATGGAATAAAGGTAAAAAGAAAAAATAATCTAATTAATTACAATTATGGATAACAATAGTAATGATACACTATTTGGATTTGAAGCAATATCTAATATGTTTGTAGAAGATCATTCTAACACGACTACAATTACTCCTACTCCGGACGATCCCGATGCGATGACTGATGAGGAGTTAGAAGAATTGAAAAGACAATCAGCAAAAGCTAGACCAGCCACTCCAGGTGCTAAGAACAAGAAGCAGGAACCTGAAGAAGATGTGGTTGATGATGATGACGATGTAAATGATATTGACGATAACATCGACGATGACGATAAAACAAAGAATAAGAAAACTAAGAAAGTAGAAGAAGATGATGATGTCAATAATATCGATGATAACGATGATGATGTAGATGAAGAAGAATCTTCTAAAGTTACAGCATTATTCGATGCTATTGCTGAAGAATTAGAATGGGAATTTGATGACGATGAAGAAGAAGAGAAACCAAAGACTGTAGAAGAATTGGTTAACTATTTTAAAGAAGTTATCAAAGAACAATCAGTTCCTCAGTATGCTAATGAAGACGTAGCTAAATTGGATGAATTTGTACGCAATGGCGGCGATCTTAATGATTATTTTACTCTTACTCCAGAGATCGATTATGAAAACTTTGATACTACAATTGAAAGTAATCAGAAGCAAATTGTTAAGATGCTATTAGCTGAAAAAGGTTTTAACGAAAAGCAGATTGCTCGTAAAATCGAAAAATATGAAGACGCTGGTATCTTGGAAGACGAAGCTGAAGATGCTCTGGAAGCAATGAAGGAGATAGAAGAGACTAAAAAGGAACAGCTATTAGAAGATCAGAGAAAGCAACATGAGCAAATGGTAGCTCGTCAACAAAAGTTTATGGACGACGTTGTTGGTGAAATAAACGCTATGAAAGACATTCGTGGAATTAAAGTTCCCGAGAAAGATAAGAAAGCTTTACTTGCATATATATTCAAAGCAGATGCTAATGGTAAAACTCAATATCAAAAAGATTATTCAAAAAGCGTAAAAAATTTAATAGAGTCTGCCTATTTTACAATGAAAGGCGACACCTTACTTGATACTGCTAAGAAAATGGGTACTAGCTCAGCTATTAAAAATCTGAAACAAAGTCTCAGATCTACGGGTGTTAGTAAAGGTACAAGAAGAATCAATACCAACTCCTCTAACTCTATATTTAGTCGCGCAGTACAACTACTTTAATTAAATAAATTTTATTAATATTTATGGATAACGGAATTTTAAATAATTTACAGATCGGTAGAGGTAAATGGTTTTCAGATCTTGTAGATGAAAACATGATTTCAAACGCAATGTTAACTAGACCGTATGAAGTAACACGTGTTATTTCTTATGTATTTGGTTCTAAGGATGATGGTTATAGTACGTCTTTAGACGCTATTACTGGTGGTCTTGGTAACGTAATGTCAATTGATCAGAGAGATTACGAATGGAACGTAATGATTGATACCGATAGAGCTGTAACTATTCGTTCTGCAAAGTGGAATGGACAAGAAATTACTGCCGCTAATGCAGATACAGTTATGGCAGGTTTGGGTAATACACCTATCATGTTGTGGCTTAACGTTATTTTATTATAACAACGGGTCCTTGAAATGGAAACATTTCTCGAAACATTTCGTTAATTGCTGGAAACTCCTAAAGGTTTTTATACCATAGTGTAACAATAAAAACATAGAATTATGAAAGTTTATAAAGAAAATGGACAATCAGCAGCCAAGCAAGAAATTGAGGTAAAAGACATTCCTGGTTATGAAGGAATGTACGCCGTAAGTAAACAAGGCGATGTTTATTCTTATAAGACAAATAAAATATTTAAACCTTCTAAAACAAAAGATGGATATTTAAAAGTAGCACTAAGAGCCGGTGGTAAAGCTTATTACTATAGAGTGCACAAATTAGTAGCTATGACTTATTTAGATAATCCTGATAATTTATCTGAAATAAACCATAAAGATTTTAATAGACAGAATAATAATCTCGAAAATTTAGAATGGATTTCTCATGAAGATAATATATTATATTCAAAGATCCAAAATAGATTTAAATCAGATAAACCACTAAGAAAGGCTTATATATTCACAAATATACACAATGGTAAATCTTTTACAATACTAGGGATAAAAAATGTTGCAAAACATTTTGGTTTTAAAGATAATAGTATAAAAGTATTAAGAGATCATGTGAATACAGGAGAATATGTAAAAAATGGTATTTTAAAAAATTTAAGAATAGATACTCAAGACTTGAAGGTTCAACGACTAGAGCAGACATGCTCGTAGACTCAAGCGAGTCGAAATGCGAAACCCCTTTAGGGTGAAGATATAGTCTGAACTTCTATGGAAACATAGAGCAGTTGTCGATAACCATAGACAACGGACGTGAAGTAGCGAATCACGTTGAACATGTTGCGAAGATAAATGGTTTGGTCCGGGTGCTATTTTGGAATTCGATGACAGAAACTATCAGGTACGTGTATCTGGTGCACCTTATCAGGATGGTAACGAATGGGTTTACACTTGTTTCATTGCTGATGGACAATCTAGTTCTTATATTCCTGGTGAATATTTAGTATCTGGTCATCAGGTATCTCGTTTGGCTTCTGCTTATGAAGAATACAGCGAAGAAGGTGATATCCTGAACTATAATACTCATTTCAAGATGAGAAACTTCTTGTTTACTACTCGTCTGGATTATGATATTACAGGTACAGCTTATTCTACAGTACTGTGGATCGCTTTAAAAGATCCTAAAACAGGTAAAACTTCTTACTTGTGGTCTGATTATCAGGAATGGAAAGCTATGAGAGAATGGTCTAAGAGATGTGAACGTATGTTGGTTTACTCCAAGAGTAATGTAAACAAAGATGGTTCTACTTCTTTATTGGGTACTAATGGAAGACCTGTTTATATTCCCGCTGGACTGTTGCAGCAGATTGCTCCGTCTAATAGACGTTATTACACTGAATTGACAGCTGAACTGTTGGAAGATTTCTTATTTGACCTGTCTTATAACATTTTAGGTACTAATGAGCGTAAGTTTGTTGCTCTGACTGGTGAAATGGGTATGAGAGAATTCGATAGGGTTTTGAAACAGAAAGCTGCTACTATGAATTTAATTGATACTAAGTTTGTAACCGGTTCAGGTCAGTCTTTAGTATTAGGTGGTCAGTTTGTTACTTACAAAATGACTAATGGTATCGAATTGACATTGAAACATTTCCCGCTGTATGATGATACAACTTACAATCGTTTGTTGCATCCAGTTTCTGGTAAACCGCTGGAATCTTATAGAATGACATTCTTGGATCTGGGTCGTAGAGACGGTAAATCTAACATCGTTAAGGTAGTTAGAAAAGATCGTGAAATGGTAATCTGGAATACTTCAGGTTCTGTTGCTCCTGGTGCAGGTTATGGTAAGAATGCAAGCACAGTTAGATCAAACGCAAAGGACGGTTACAGCGTACATCTTCTCGGTGAAATGGGAATCTGTCTTTTCGATCCAAGAGCGTGTGGGGAGTTATTGATGGATGTAGAATCCTAAGATTAGTTCAAATCAATTGGAACTTTTTATGGATGTTGACGTTATAATAGAAAATTAAATTCTATGAAAACGTACGAAGTCTATAAAATAACTAATAAATTAAATAATAAAATATATATAGGAATAACAAGTCAGGGAGCTGGAGTAAGATATTATAAACACTTATCTGATGCTTTACACGGCTCCCCTTTTCCTATACATAATGCACTCCGAAAATACGGAAAAGAAAATTTTACATTAGAAATAATAGAGTTATGCGACACTTCAGAAATTCTTAGAGAACGAGAAAAATATTGGATAGCCTTTTACAATTCTACAAATAGAGAAATAGGCTATAATATGACAGAAGGTGGTGATGGCACTTTTGGTCGATTACATTCTGAGGAAACCAAAGAAAAAATTAGACAAAAAGCTTTAGGTAGAAAAGCTTCAGAGGAAACTAAAAAGAAAATGTCACAAGTACATAAACAAAACTATTCTGAAGCACATAGAAAAGCGGTTGCAGAAAGTAATGCAAAACGTACAAAACATGTTTTAATATATGATTTAGATATGAATTTTATAAAAGAATGTGATAGCTTAAAGACAACAACTGAAGAATTCAAATTAAATAGAACTACACTAAATAAATATATAAAAAACAAAGAAGCTTATGGTAATTTCTTTTTTAGATTGAAAGAAGTCGCATAATAAAACAATAAAATTATGGAAGTAGTATTAAAATTCGCCCGAGTAAATCCGTGGGCTGGAATAGCTAAATATAAAAATTGTTACGATTATATTGGTACATATTGGACAAGAGCTGGTAACATTCATACAGGTTTAAGTGAAGAAGATGCTCGTAGACTTGAAAAAGCTATGGGTTATGAAGAAGGTCATTTAGCACCTACTAGTTCTTTTTGGAAAACTTATAGTGTAAGATTAGGAGCTAAAGATGTTTTCTTGCATACTGAAAAACCTGAAGATGAATTAGCGTATCTGTTTTTAAAAAATCATAAAAGAGTTGCAACTGGTTTAAGTAATATCAGACCTCAACATGATTATGTGTTAGTTAACACCGATGCGGAAGCAGAAGCCGCTAACAAACTTAACAAAATTAAACGTGAAGCATTTGCAGAATTTAATAAGATGTCTCTCGAAGAGATGCGTAAATGTTTACGTATTTATGGTCATAAGTCAGACAACATTAGCAATGAATTAGTAGAAAGCAAGTTGTTTGAATTGATTGAAAAAGATCCTCGTAAATTCTTCTTACTGTGGATTGATAACAAAAATAAAGATACTCAATACATTTTAGAGACTGCAATTAGTAAGAATGTAATTCGTAAGTCAAAAAATGTATACTATTATGGTACTGACGTGATTGGTAGAAGCCAAGACGATGCTATTAGTTTCTTAAATGAAAAGGCTAATCAAGATATCAAAATGGCAATCATGCAAGAAATTGAATCTAAATAATTATGAATATTAGTGAATTACATATAGCATTTAAAATAGAAGCTGACAAGAATGCCGTTAATATTGGTATGTCCGGTTGTCCTTCTTTTTTACCTGAGGAAATAGATTATTGGTTATATACCGCATACCTCAGTAAAATAGCTACCAAGTTTACGGGCAATAATACTATTAGAACTCCTTTTGAAGAAAATAGTAAACGTGTATCAGACCTTGAAGGTTTAGTAAAAACAGATAAAGGTTTAACACTATTGAGTGAAACAACTAGTAATAGATTAATGCTCAATGACTTTAAATCTACTATTACTTATGGTAGTCAAACTCAAGATAAACGTATGTATTTTATTCAAGGTACATTACACTTTGGTAGTAAATTAGCTAATGTAAAACTAATAAGTCATGAAAATGCAATGATGTTCTTAGAGACATATAATAATAAACCTTGGATAGAAGAACCTGTTGCTATACTAGAAGATAATAAGTTGATAGTGTTCGTGGATAGGGATCTTATGACAGGTCCCTATACTATCGACTTAACTTATCTAGCATATCCTAAAAGATTAAATAATCAGGATATTACTTCAGGTATGGATGAAATACCAGAGTATATGCAGTATGAAGTAGTTAAGTTAGCTGCTGATATGGCATTAGAAAATATAGAATCACCAAGAGTTCAATCACATCCACAATATGTGGCACAATTAGCAGAATAATATGAGTAGCAAAGAAATGCAAATGGAGTTTGAACGTAGACTCCAACTTATTAGTCCAGATCTTACTATAGAAAATAAACCTAATTCAGATTTAATCTTTTCTATACTTAATGAAGCACAGGATCGCTATGTAATGATGAACTATGTTGGTGACGATCAAATGGAGATTGAAACCAATACTCAAACTAGAAATACAGATTCTATTAAAAGTTTATTGGTTGAAAGAGAACTTACTCAAAGCGGTTCTACATCAAATGGTATAGCTAGATATAGACTACCTTATTCTACTACTGATGAATATTTCTTATATGTACACTCTGTAAGTAAAGTAAAAGGTACTTATAAGCAGTATACTACTGAAACTAAAGTAGATAATCAATTAGTAAAATATAGAGATCTACCAAAGTTTATGAAGACTGCTTATAATACACCAATCGTAAGACAACCAGCAGTAGCTTTAATATCTGATCCAACTACTAAATACATGTATATGGAAGTAGTAGTAGATGCTTACACTACTTTAAGCGGTGTTATTCTTACTTACTATAGAAAACCATTAAGATTTAATACTACAACTGGTGCTTCAAAATGTGAATTACCTGAATCTGTTCACAGTGAAATAGTTGACCTTGCTGTCAATATGTTTATCACAGAAGGTAAATACAGATTACAAACTAAACCATCTAACCAAAGTAATAGAGAATAATTATGAAGTTCATTGAATTACAAACTGCATTTGAAACCGAAATAGGTTTACTTGATAATAATATTGAGAAACCAGTTACAGCAGATATTGAATATTGGTTAATGGCTGGTTTAGATAAGTTTATTAAAACTAGATACTCAGGTATCAATTACAAGCGTACAGCATTTGAACAGGATCAGAAAAGAATTGATGATCTTCGTACACTTGTAACCAATAAGACATATCAGTTTACAACATTCCCAGAAGAACAAGTAGTTACATTACCAACAGATTATATGTTTACTTTGGGTGAAACAGCAATAATCTATAGTAATAATAACTGTTGGCCCAAGGGACCTAATGGTCAACCTAGGACTAAACATACAGATGTGTTAGAAGCTACTATTGAGAATTTTGATAGACAGAGACAAAACACATTATCAGAGTATAGATTGCATGGTACTTCAGCAAGACCTTTGAGATTATTTCAAGGTAATGAAATCCATTTATATACTGATGGTAATTACAATATAAAGAATTATATCCTCACATACTTGAGGACTCCAAAAAGGATTAGTCTTACTACGGCTCCTTTTGATGAATACACAGATATGCCAGTATCTACTCATCAGGAAATCGTAAAAATAGCGGCTGAATTATACTTAGAAAATAAGGCTAATCCAAGATATCAATCGTATATGAACGAAGTTTCAACAATGGAGTAAGTATACGTTTTTTAAATTCTTAGTTTAACCTAACGCGGAAACTTGAAACACAGGAGTAGAAGGGTTAAATACAGTTAAACTAGGATATCCGTTTAACTAAAAATAAATTAATATTATGCTACAGAAAGTAAATACTGTACTGATTGCTAAAACAGCTCCTGCTTCTTTTTCTACAGCAGATGCTTTGGCAGATGGTGCAATTGCTTTGTTTGATGAAAACAAGAAAATTTTAACATCTACTGCATTAGCTGCAGCAGCTAAATCTATTTATGTAGGTGTTTGTGAAGGTAAAGAAGATGTATATGATCAGAAAGGTGCTAAGAGCACTAAATCTGTAATTAGATTTTCTATGCCTATTCAAAAAGGTTCTAATCCTACTTTGGTAGTAACTCCTTTCGTTGCTAAAGCTGAAGATAAGATTGTTATTACTGCTACTAATGTAGCTCCGGAAGTTGGTCATCGTTATGTTTTACGCTTAGTTTATAACGACATTTACGAAGCTCCGGGTCAGTTTACTCATACGTATGAAGTAATCGCTAAGACTACAGCTCCGAAGGATTTGGTTGATGCCTTTGTAAAGAAAATTAATAAACACAAAGAAGCTAGAGTTACTGCTAGCGCTAGTGCAGCTGTATTGACTTTGACAGCTAAAGAAATTCCTTACAATGAAGGTATTACTTTGGATCACGGTTATACTCAGGTATCTGTAGAAGCTTTCATGTGGACAACGATTCCTTCTGGTTTACTGAGCAACGCAATGTATCCGATTTCTAATCTGACAATTGCTAAGACTCAAGGTACTCCAGGTAAGGGTAACGCTTACATTGTTAGAGATCGTGAAGTTGCAGCAATGGGTTACAGAGGTATTACTCATAGAGCTAATGGTATCTATCCTTATATCGCTCCGGAATTTAGATCTGATTTGAGTGCAGAATATGATACTATTACAATGGAATGGGATAATAAATATCTGTCTGATGATAATCAATATATTAAAACAACTCCGCTGGCAGTTGAAATGTACATTGTAAAAGATCAGATCGAAACAAATAACTTATTTGTGAATATGATTAAATCTTTCATTTCTGGTGCAGAAGTATCTGAATAAGGATTTAATTAATTTTTAACCATGAAAGGGATTGGGGAAGTTATCCCTAATCCCTTTTCTTTTTATATACGATTGATATGAATGACATAAACGATAGCTTGTATTATGCAGAAGTAAAATTACTTACAAAGTACTGTCATAACTGCTTAGATAACAAGATGAAAGATAAAATCATGATGTTCTTATTCAAGAAAACTTTATATGAAAATGCTATAGTATTAGACTTTACAGAAGATGCAGATAGATATTATAAAGAAATGCTTAACTTGCTTGATATGAGAACATGCAATTGTACTATTAATGACTGTAAAAATTGTAAAGATGGATATTGTGAATTATGTAAATAAGGTTGGGGAATTAGTTAATCAGTCTACCAAGTACAATGCAAAACTGGATAGAGTTTCTATTACCAATTTAGTATTATTGTTGCATTTAGACAAATTATCTAGTTGGGCTAGTACTAAAGTAGATGATGAAGATTTTCCCATTACTCAGGAAGATGTAGATAAAATTATAGAATGTATGCATTGTTTAAAAAAACAAATTAATTTCTATCCAGAAAAAGATATCGACGATGATTGTATATTAACAGAAGTAGAAGAACATATAATTCAAGAGTAATATGAATAAAAAGATATCACAATTTGAGGTTACCACATCTTTCGAAGATAATGATATTCTAACTCTTGTACAAGATAAAACTAATAAGATAATTCATAAAGATGATTTTGAAACTAGTTTATCTGGTACGTTTGCAACTAATGAAAGAGTAGATGGTATTGAAGAAGATGTAGCTAATCTTGATACTAAAGTAGACAACAATTATACAGATCTATCCAACAAAATAGTAGAAGGGGATACTAATGTTACTAATAATCTGAATAGTAATATTAATAGTTATTATGATGTATTAAACAATAAGATCATTACTCTTGAAGATAAACACGATAAGGATTTAACTGAAGTTAATGATACAGTACAGGGTTGGATAGATACTATTGATGATAAGTCTACTAAAGAACAATTACAAAACCTATTAAATAGGTTGATTGAAGATGAAAACATCATTACAGCATTAGCAGATTTAATTGCAAATGGTGGTGGTAGTGGTGAAGCACCTGGCTTTCATACACAACCTACTAGTACTATATTTCCATTATCCGGGTATTATTATAATGGAGATACTAGCGATTTAACTACTACAGATACTTTAAATCAAGCTTTATCAAAATTAGAAGGTAAAATTAGATCTGTAGAAGGTAGCATAGGTGGTGATACAAAATATATGATCACTAGTACCGACAATACTCAACCTACAGATGGTAATTTATATTCAGCCAGGAGATCTGATTTAAACTATATATCTAAAAAGGTTGACGATACAGCAAATGGTTATATCAAGTTTTTAAAAGGAATACAGGGAGGTCAAACATTTAGAGAAGGTTTTCTAGGTGAAGGTGCTTCTTTATATCCAATTAACGGTAGATGGAAGTTTGAAGTAGATGATTTGTTTGTTAGAGGTAGAATGACTGTTAATGAACTTCTAGTAAATGAAATAAAAGCTACTGGTGGAGATATATTAGTTTCAGTTGCTGATCTTGAAATACTAGATGTTACTACTACTCCAGATAATGATTACAAATGTACATTTGATACTCAAGATGGTACTGTAAGAAATCCTTTTGTTGAAGGAGACCAGGCTATATGTCAAATCTTTGATGGTAAAAATGTTAAAAGATATTGGCGTATGGTATCTGAAGTAGGTACTGATTATGTGGTTTTATCTGATTCTGTATGTGAACCTGGTAGTTCTGTTCCTGAACCCAAAGATAAAATTATTCAGTTAGGTAATAGATATCCTGGTAATGAAGATCGTAGATCAGCTATTATGATATCTGCTAGAGGTGCAGAAGGACCTAGTATTACTTTATATGATAATATTGATGATTTTAATTTAGTAGGTAAAGATCGTACAGTTATAGGTAAAAATAGTAGATTCGTTGGTACTTTATCTCAGGTGTCTAGCAACGGAGATATTATAAGAGTACCTATAGATAGAGGACAATTTGTAGCTGGCACTACGTATTATTATTATGATAGAGTATCATATAATGGTTCACTGTGGTTATGTATGGCTACTCAAACCACTAGTATTCCTAGTAAGGAAAATGACGAGTGGTTATTGCAAGTAGAAAAGGGTGAGCAAGGTGCTGCTGGTGCAGATAAAGCCAAATGGGTAGAAATTACTGGAGAAAGATTATTCATGTATGATAATCCTAACTTTGAAGGTACTCCTACACCATCTGTTATTACACTATATTGCAATACTTATAATATAGAAAATCCTGTATTTACTTGGGTAAATAGAAATACAAACGAAACAATAGGTACTTCTCAAGCATTGGATGTACGTCCTGATATGTTTGGGGATCTTAGAAATTTTGTAGTACGTTGTACTGTAGTTAACGGTAAAGAAAGTTTTTATGATGAAACTCAGGTAGCCAAACTTGGAGATGGTGCAACTGGAGAAGATGCTTTCTACATTGACCTGAGTAATGGTAACATGACAGTACCTTATGATTCATCTGGTAATAATCCACAAATTACTATTACTGATGTATATACTTATGTGTATGCATATCAGGGTACGAGCCAATTATATATTGATAGTATAACAGCAGAAACTATTGAAGGTATAGCTACTGTTACTGTGGATGGTGATAAAGTGACATTAAATACTTTAGGATCACCTTCTGCTAGAATACGTTTAACAGTTAACATCGGTTCCATGTCCTTTACTAAGGATTTATGGATTAATAAAGTGCAGAATGGTGAGAATGGGTTTGATGGAATTGATGCTTGCTATGTATTAATATCCGGAGAACAAGTGTTTAAGTACGATAAAGAAGGTTTAGTTAGCCCATCACAAATAACTTTATATGCTAGTTCGTATGGGATTGAATCTCCTACTTATTCTTGGTATTGGAAAATCGTAGGTACAGATGATTGGAATCTTCTTGAAAATGAGATTACAGAAACTTTAGTAGTATCACCAAACGGTTCATACTTTAATAATTCTGTTAACGAAGTAACTTTTAAAGTAGAATGTACTTCTGCTTTAGGAGGAGCTGTATATCAGGATATGTTAACAATTAATAAATTGTATGATGGAAAAGATGGAGAAAGCCCATATAGAGGTGTATTAACTAATGAAGCTCATATAGTAGCTGCTAATTGGTTAGGAGAAGTAGAATCATCAGAATTAGCAAAAGCTTCTACTAATTATTATTTATATCAAGGTACTAGAAAATTAGAAAATAGTGAATATACTATAACTTATACTAATTTAGATAACAATGCTCAAAATCAATTATCTATTGATACAAATAATAATAAACTTACCGTAGCTAGATTAGGTAATAGTTTTGATAGTACAGTGTTTAAAGTAGAATTTCATGTACCAGCTTCTTCATCTTCTCCAGTAGTAGATGTGTGTGATTTTACTATCACAAAAGCTAAAGGTGGAGCTCCTGGTGATTTTGAAGTATCTATATACTGTCGTTCTAATGAAAATCAACCAGGTAGACCTTCTATGACATCTAGACCTACTTCAGGCGGTACATATAGCAATGGTAACTATTGGTATACAGATGCTCCTTCGGCAAGTGGTTATGCTATATGGAAAAGTACTGCTTTATTTGATGGAGAAACTGGTTTACTTAAATCTGGAGAACAGTGGACATTACCTACAAAAATATCAGGTAAAGATGGACAAGATGGGCAGAATGGTGCCCAAGGTCCTGCTGGACCACAAGGATCTCCCGGAGATAGAGGTCCTGCTGGAGATCCAGGTCCTGGATTAAATTTCAGAGGGGAATTTAGCGAATACACTACTTATTATAAAACCGCAGAATTAGTAGATGTTGTAAAAAGAGGCGGAGTATTTTATATGGCAGATAGGGCTACAATTTCAGGTTCTTGGGATAGTTCTGAATGGAAATCATTAAATTCATTTGAGAATATTGCAACTGGTTTATTATTTGCTGAAGAGGCTACAATTGGTGGTTGGCGCTTTAGTCCCGCTTCTAGTAGTTATTTTAGATCAACAAATGATGTAGTATGTTTCTATCCATCTACAGATGGTATGACTCCATTTTTGGCAGCAGGTACTGGTTCAAATAAAGGTGCCATTTCTTCGGGAGGTACGAAAATTACAAACTCAAAAGCTCCTTTAAAATTATGGGCAGATGGTATCATTACAGTAGGAGATGGTTCTAGCAGTTCTAGAGCAGGATTAACTGGGGTAGGAACTTCTTCAGACTCTGTAAGAATCTGGGCAGGTACAAATCATGGTAATAGAACTTCTGCTCCTTTTAGAGTACTTGATAATGGTAGTATGGTAGCAACAAATGGTACATTTACTGGAAATGTTACTTGTACTTCTTTAATTACTCAAAGTATTGATTCTAGTAAGTTCTCAATACCCGGATTGAAGTGTGCAGGTAGATGTAACTGGACTGGGTCTAGCGCATCGTTTGGATATTTATTTACTACTAAGGAACTTAGAATGTCTCCTTCTAGGGTTGCCACAGGTAGATTTAGATTTACATTATCAGGTGCACATAGTACTGATTATGTTGTATTGTGTTCTATTGATAATCCAAATACAAATATAGCTAGTGGCTTTAGAGGTTCGTATCAAATTGGTCCTAGATATTCTGATCATTTTGATATCCATTGGTTTGATACTGATGGTAATGCTCACGATTTAACTTATTTTAATGTTGCATTTTTTTCGTATTAGAATATGGAACTATATTATATTACAAAGAACGGAGTAGGTTCAATAGATGCTGATTTTTTTAAAACTTATTTAAGTGATAAAGAAGTAAAATCATTAGAAGAACTTACAGAAGATGATCGTTATTTATTTTTAAACGACGATCAAAGAGATTTTTATATCAAATACATGGATGAAGTAGTGGATGATCCAATGGCTGTATACTATATGAAAACGCCAGTGAAATCTTCTCAAAATGAAAGAATACGCAAAATACGAGAAAATACTTATATTAGTAAAAGCGATCCACTATATATGGCATACATAAAATATAAAGAATTTGGAGAAGATGAGGCAGCAGCTAAAGCTTATAATGAATGGAAACAAGCCGTGTTAGAAATAGAAGAAGCTAACCCGTATATTACAGAATAATATGATAAAGAATAACGTATATTATGAATTCTTTGCAAGCTATATGGTACCCAATTCTAATGAAGTTGGGTACTGGATAGACTTGGGAGCAAATTCAAAAGGAAAAGTAATTAAAGTATATAATCCTGATATTAAGTCTTGGGTTAAACTAACAGATGCTACTAGTGAAGATGCTGTTGCTCCTTTCATTGGTTCTAATGGTAACTGGTGGATAGATAATCGTGATACAGGTGTATCTGCTTCTGGTAAAAGTCCAATTATTGGAGAAAATGGTAATTGGTGGGTATTTGATTCTGCATTAAACGAATATGCTGACACTGGTGCTACCGCATATGGTAAGACTGCATATGAATATGCAGTAGATCATGGATATACAGGTACTGAAGAAGACTTTGGCAAAATGCTTAATGAAGTACCTAATGCGGTTAAAGATGCCAAACAAGCCATAAAAGACTCAAAAGAAGTACTTCAGAATCCACCAAAGATCGTAGATGGTAATTGGTATATCTATGACTATGCAAAAGATACTTATCAAGATAGTGGTATTAATGCCGTTGGTGATGCATTTGTTATTGTAAAGACCTATCCTTCGATTCAAGCTATGCAAGATGATTATAATAATCCTGAAGTAAAGAAAGGACAGTTTGTAATGATCGATACTGGTGATGTTGAAAATGAAGAGGATTCTAGATTGTATTTGAAAGGTAATACTGAATGGAAATTCATATCAGACTTATCTGGTGCACAAGGTATTCAAGGTTTATCAGCATATCAAGTAGCAGTACAACATGGCTTTGAAGGTACAGAAGACGAATGGTTAATCTCTTTAAAAGGTGAGAAAGGTGAAACTGGACCTAAAGGAGATAAAGGTGATACTGGAGAAAAAGGTGCTACTGGAGAAAAAGGTGCTACTGGTGAAAGAGGACCTCAGGGTTTACAGGGAGAAAGAGGTTTACAAGGTGTACAAGGTGAAAAGGGTGAACAAGGTATACAAGGACCTGTTGGACCTAAAGGTGAGCAAGGAGAGCAAGGTATACAGGGAATTCAAGGACCACAAGGAGAACCTGGTCCACAAGGACCTAAGGGGGAACAGGGAGAACCTGGTCCTAAAGGTGAACCTGGAGATAATGGAGCACCTGGAATACAAGGTCCAAAAGGTGATCCTGGTGAAAAAGGAGAGAAAGGAGACCCAGGTAGTGATGCTTCTGTAACTAAACAGAATGTAGAAGCTGTACTTACTGGGGATATTACTAGTCACAATCACGACAGTAGATATATATCTAAAAGCAATACTAGTACATATACACCTACTGCAGATTATCACCCTGCCACTAAGAAGTATGTAGATGATACTGTGGCAGCAGTAGATGTTACTGAACAAATCTCTGGTAAAGCTGATAAAACTTATGTAGACAGTAAGTTAGATACCAAAGTAGACAAAGTATCTGGTAAACAGTTAAGTACAAATGATTACACTAATGAAGATAAAACTAAATTAGCTGGTATTGCTGCAGGAGCTGAAGTAAATGTTAATGCTGACTGGAATGCTGAATCTGGAGATGCACAGATACTTAATAAACCTACTATTATTACTGAGGAACAAGTAGATCAGAAGATTAATACTGCTATAGGTTCAGTATATAAGGTAAAAGGTTCTGTAGCTAATTATGAAGCCTTACCTAAAGATAATGTAACAATAGGTGATGTATATAATCTTGAGGATACAGGAGCTAATTATGTAGCTACTTCAACTACTCCAGATTGGGATAAGTTAAGTGAAACAGTAGATCTTAATGGGTATTTAACTAAGACTGATGCAGCTAGTATGTATCAACCAAAAGGCAATTATCTTACTTCAGTACCTGAAGAATATGTAACTGAAACTGAATTAACTGCAAAAGGTTATGCTACTACTACTCAGGTTAATACAAAATTAGATTCTTCTGCATATACTGCAGCAGATGTATTATCTAAAGTAAAGACAGTAGATGGGATTGGTAGTGGTTTAGATGCTGATTTACTTGATGGTAAACAAGGCAACGAGTATGCTTTAAAAACAGATATATCTGATGAAGTATATATAAGCGAAGGTACACAACCTGATGGCGAACAAGAAATATGGGTTGACTTATCAGACAATACTTTTGATGAATTAGTAGTTACAGAAGCACCTAAAGATGGTAAACAGTATGCTAGACAGAATGGAACATGGGTAGAAGTAGAAGCAGCACCTAAAGATGAAACTGTTAAAATAACAGTTTCAAGTAATCAATCATCAGATTCCGATATCAATGGTGTTACTGTTACTGTAGCATATGGAGATACTTCTAATCAATTGACATGGGAAGGAACTGAACTTAGTGTTACTATTCCTGTAAATTTTAATTATACTATTACATGTAGTGATGTTACGGATTATTCTACCCCAGAAGTACAATCGTTTATAGCAGAAGCAGGCAATACTAGGAATGTAACTTTAACTTATAGTACTACCATAGTTACACTTAATGTTACTAGTAATAATCCAACATTATTTGTAGATAATGTTAATATTTCAATATCAGGTGCAGTAACTAAAACATTATCTGGAAGTTTAACTTATACGTTTAATGTACCAACTGGTAAGCAATTTACTGTTGCTGGTTATGAAGTGGTAGTAAACACAGATACTACTTATAGGAAGTATGATAATCCAGAGGAGGAGACACATACAGCAACAGGTACTACATACAAGGTTTTGTATACTTACTATGGTACTAAAGTGACTTTAAACATTACAGCAGATGAAGGTACAATTACTCCTGTAGTAGATTTAACTCCTGCAATGTGGACACATTCACTTAGTTTAGGTACGCATAATTTTATTTTACCTAAAAATTATGAGTATCATTTCCAAGGTGGTGAAGTAACTAATTACGATACTCCACAGATTCAGACTGGGAATACTGGAACTGAGTATTCAGATATAACTGTTAATCTAGCTTATAAGATTCTAGCAGAAGAAACTTATGCTATGTGGGTTCAATTTGATGAAACCGTGCCTACTACTACATTAGAAAGAGGTGGTAATTTAGATGTCATTACTAACCTTACTAGTAAATTTAAAAGATGTTTAGCGTTACCTCAGAATGATGGTTCTGCTGCTATCGCCTATTTAAATTCTACGGACAGTAATAAATGGGAAGATGGTTCTACTGTTAACCGTACTGGTGCTTATCATTATGTATATTACATGGTTCATTTCCCTAAATATTATTATCGTACAGAATTAGTGAGTATTGGTAAATTCAAATTGTATATATCTGATAGAAAGATTACCGATTCTTATAAAGAAGAAAGAGAATGTTTGATTGGTGTATTTGAAGCATATAATGCTGATGGTAAATTAACTAGCAGACTCGATGCGATTAGTACTGGAAATCAAACTATAGAAACCTTTTTCAAACAAGCACATACCAATGGTTCGAATTGGGGATTGATTGATTATAGAGCCCATAAAACTATTGCTAATTTATTCTGTGCTAAATATGGTAATACTAATATAAGTACAGATAACAGTAGCATACCTTGTTCCGGTGGTACACATTCTTGGGATAGTTCAACAGGTGCCACAGTGTCATTAGGTAACAGGGATGGAAAGTTTAGTAAAAGTAGTAATTTCTTAGGTCTTGAAGATTGTTATTATGGTAAATACGAATTCGTACAAGGTATTAATATTATTAATAGACAATGGATAGTGTACGATGGAGGTCTTAAGGTAAATACTGACCTTTCCGGTTTAACATCTGCAGGATATACAAATGTAAGACAAATTGTTGCCTCTTCTAGCAGCAATACTGCTGCCTCTTCTAGTGGTTGGATTACTGGTATTGCTCACGGAGAATACGCGGATATTATGCCTACTTACATTAGCGATGGATCAGACACTACATATTATGCAGACTATTACTATCAAAATACGGGTAATAAGATTCTGCTGCGGTCGGGTGTTTCGACCGATAGGTCTGCTTGCGGGGTCTTCTATTCGTATGCTACTTATGGTTCTTCGGATTCGACTTCGGCTGTCGGTTCGCGGTTGGGCTTTTATGGAAATATAGTAGTTAAAACAAAAGAAGAATTTTTGGCGTTAGAGCCTGGGTTTAATGGATAAATCTATAAAACTAGAGTATTAGGTAACTGCTTTAATTTATGGAAGAAATTCACAGGAACAAATAGTATAAAAGAACTTAAAATTTTATTATTAGGTTATGACAAGAATTGCACATAGTAATAGCATCCCTATTTCTGTTGAATACTTAGGTTTAAATGAATGGGCAGTAAGATGGGATGTTCAAATAGATAGTGATAAAAAGACTGAAGAGAATATTGTTCATTATAAATATAATGAACACGTATTTGATCATTATCCTTCTTATGATGAAATAAAGACAGTAGTCAATACAGGACAATTTGACAATGAACAAGTACAAGCTATTAACTTTATTAAAACTATAATTAACACTTCAGTACTTACTGCGGATAAAGCTTTAGAAATGAAAACACTTTATCCTGTATGGGGAAAAGGAGATGCCTCTTATGGTACTTCTGTTACTAAGGGTTTTAGATTTAGAGTAGTAACAAACAATTCAGATGTACTATATGAGGTAATACAGAATCATACGTTACAAGAAAATTGGATTCCTGGAGTAGATACAGCATCTTTGTATAAAGTGGTTGATAAAGATCATGCTGGTACATTAGAAGATCCAATACCTTATACGCCACCTATGGAATTGTTTAAGGATAAATATTATACACAAAATAGTAAAGTGTATTTATGTATTAGGAATAGTGAAATACCACTTTCACATGATTTATCAAGTTTAATAAATAACTATGTAACTTTAGTATAATATGGGTACAATAAAAGTAAAGAAAGATGGAGAGTGGGTAAAACTACCCAATTACGGTGTAGAAGCATTTCCTGATGCACCTTCAGATGGTAAGACATATGGTAGGAAAGATAAACAATGGTCGGAGATAGTGGCGAGCAATCAGTATCTGGATATTGTAACTTTATTCCCAGATGAGAGTGGTACATTATCTGAGGAAAATTATCAAAAGGTAGTTGATGCAGTAAATAAAGGAATAACAACAGCAAGAATTGCGACTGACCCTGATGGCTTTGGTCCGATAACAATTGATAATTCTGATGAAGCATATAGTATTGCATCAGATTTTTTAGTGGTAAAACCCAATAATGGCCATATACAATTGAACATAATAACCGTAATTATTATTAAGAGTAACAAGACCTATACTTTGGTAGCTAATCGACAAAGTTTACAAAATACTGGCTCAGGTACAAAGTACCTCTCTGACAACGGTAAATACAAAGCAATAACAACTAGTAGTAGCGCATTGCCACAAGAAACGCAGAACAATATTCTTGATGCTATTAATGCTATTAAGTTTACTGATAAGAGTAAAACTACAGTTACAGTACAGGAATACAATAATATTATATCTGCTTTTGATGGTAAGATAACCCCTAATAATGACAATATGTGGAATATCAGTTATGATAAGATGACTCCATCTAAGTTTACATCAACTGGTACAGAAGCACCCATATTTGGTGCATATTTAGTATTTGATGAGTTTAATACTATCAGCATAATTTCTTATTCTACATTTTATGATTACTATTATGCAATAATGGCTAATGCCAATGTAGGAGGCATAACGTTAGAGATAAAAGATGTAAATTATAATTATAAACTTACCTATAAAAATAACACAGGAATACCTGTAACCGGTGGTAGCGGAGTATCTGAAATAACATCATTATCTCAATCCGCTTACGATAAACTTACCGAGAAGAAAAATACTACACTTTATATAATAACAGGTTAACTATGACTAATAAAGATATTAAAAATGCATATGTTGGTACTACCGAAGTAAAAGCTATGTACTTAGGTAGTACTAAAGTGTGGCCTGTAAAGACTCTTTCACGTCCTAAAATTGGTGATTTTGTGTATGGTGACAAAACATGGTCTCTGAATTAGATAGTACCAAAACATGTGTTGGTATTATTACTGATGTAAGAAGTAAGGATTTTGACTTCATAGGTTTGGAAAATCTGACTGCCGGTTTTTGGACAAATTCATTAGGCACTATTTCTGATGTAGTAACTGAAACAAGTGAATCTTTAGCTCTGTGTGACTTCGCAGGTAAGACAAATTCTCAAAATATCATACTTGCGAAACCAACGGAAAGCACGGCGGCACATCAGTGCGCAGCTTATTCTACAGAAGAATTTGGTGCAAATTCTTGGTACTTACCTTCTTGTGGACAGTGGAATGTAGCTTATTTGAACAGGGTTAAGATCGACGCTTCAATAAATACGACAATCGGTTCAGATCCATTGAGTAGTGATTCATACTGGACTTCGACACAATACGATTCAGCTAATGCTTGGAATTTTGATTGGATTAATGGTGCAAAAATCGGAAAGTCTAAAACTGGTTCTCGGATGGTTCGTCCTTTCTGTACCTATGAATACAATCCTGTTCCAAATGGTGTGTATATCTGGGATAAAGACGATAATCGTTACACAAAAGAAGAATGGGTATCGTCTGGTAAAAGAGTGTCTGCTGTATGTGGTATAGGTATTTCAACCGATACTAATTCGTTTATGGTGTCGACAAGTAAAAGTGCTGCAACTTATAATTTTGGAGGTCAAGGTACTTTGATCTCTAATGTACCAATGTTAGGGAGTGATATAGTAACTCAAAACCTGTATAGAGCAACGCATGGTTTTATTTATACTAGTACGATAATATCTCGTTTGGGACCTAACAAGGCACCTGCGGCAAAATACGCTAAGACATATATATTTGGGAATGGACAGAGTGGCTATTTACCTTCATATAGCGAGGCAACAACTCTGTATTCTTACAAAACACAAGTAGAAGAGATTTTGAGCATGTTGGGTCTTTCTTTATGGGGGAATGTATCTATTCAAACTTGCACTCAGTATGGAGCTTATAATAACGCGGTACTTTATTGGCCGGACGGGGCTTCTACTCAACCAGGTAAAGGTGACTGGTATACAGTTTTACCTTTTACCCTTCTTCCCTTCAAAGAAAAATAATTTAATAACCGCTATTAGGTATATAATAGTCCTCTTTATAAGAGGAACCTTTATTTAATATAATCGTTTACTTTATATATCAAGCTCTAAGTATCATATAATTTTCAGAACGCTAGCATTCTTTTAGATTGTCTAGCGTTTTGTTTTTTCAAAGTCTCACAAATCTTCAATCATGTTTAGATATATAAACGATATTATAATAAAAGCCTCAAGTGTATCAACAGTGAATTATTTTAAAGAACTAATAAATGATGGTCCGATTAAATTTTTTACTTGCATTAGTACTGCTTTATCTAGTGCTGTAAGCACATTCTTTTTACCTATTTGGTTACCAATAGTTGCAGTAGGAATACTAATAATCATTGATATGATATTAGGTATTAGAGTGTCATTAAGTAATGGTGAAAAGATTCAATCTAGAAAGTTTTGGTCAACTGTTAAAAAGCTTTGCTTTAGTTCATTAATGATAAGCTGTGGTCATCTAGTAGATGAATATATATTGACATCCATCGATGCACACTTAGTTGAGGGCTTTGCTGGTCTTGTTGCTGGTGTAGAACTATGGTCAATGGTAGAGAATCTACAAACATTAGATCCTACTGGACCTTGGAAAATATTCAGCAAGTTCATTAAAAGAAAAGGCGAGAAATACTTAGATATCACTATTGATAAAGAAGATTTACCAAAGATTAAGAAATTAGTTAAAAAGATTAAATAATATGAATTATCTTAGAGTATTGATAGTAGCTATTATATCTTACTTAGGAATATCCAACTATGTTTTAAGAAATAAAGTAAATAAACTGGATGAAGAATTAGGAGATGCTCGTAACAATATTGAATCTTATCAATCGATCCTAAGTAATAAACAAAATGAAAACAGAGTATTAAAACTTAGTATAGAAGATTTTAAACATTCTAAAGATAGTTTAATACAAGAGTTATCAAAAACACAAGATCAACTTAAGATAAAGAATAAGAAGTTAAAAGAAGTAATGAGTATGTCCACAGTATTGACAGACACTATAGTAAAGACAATACCTATAGATAGAAACTTCAATGTAGAACTTCAGTCAAATCCATTGACTACTATCAAAATAAATAGAATGGATTCAGTTATAACTTGTATTCCAGAAATATATAATCATCAAGATTTATTTATAACCGAAGAAAAAGTATATAGAAAGAAATATAAAAACTGGTTTCAACGGTTAATACATTTTGACTTTAAAAAAGATAAAGTCGAATCTTACAAAATTATCAATTCTAACGATTTAATAAGAGTATTAGATACTCGGGTTATCAAAATTACAAAGTAATTTGCAAAATATTTCAATTTAATATTAATCAATAAATAAATTGAAACTATGCATTTAAGTAGAATATTAGATCAAATTAAACGCCATCCTTCCCCAACAGAAGCTTTAACTAAATTGGGTAAAGCTATGGATAAACATGAAGATAATCTGTTGGAAAAGGGCTTCAGAATACTTAAATCAGAACTCTGTGCTAATTATATGAAGCTATAAATGGCCCTCACTTTGATGAGGAACATGCTAAATACGCAGTAGAAGGCATGGAAAATGAGGATGGATCAAAAGGCCCTCATTGGACAGTTGAAGAGACAACGTCCATTGCCAATCAAATGGGCATAAATTTAAAATCAGAGAAACACAATAAGTGGGACTGGTATGTAGCCATGAATATGATCTACTCAGATTTTTATAAAGCTGTTGTAGCAATAACTGGTGGAGCTAGTACCAAACATTTTGCAGAACTTACCAAAGCTTGGATTTGTGACAAAGACATCTCAGAAGGCAAGATGTGGCATTACTATGTTTATATAATGTGTGATGATGAAGATAATGATTATAAAGCATATGAACATATGTCTCATGATCGTGAATATGATTCAGATTATAAATATGGTAGAGAAAGAAGATCTTCCGGTAGAATGTCATATCCTTACTCTAGATATGAAATAGAGGATGAATATGAATATTCTGATCGTTATGCTTATCCTGAAAGAAATAGAATGGATAGAGATAGACGTGAAGAAGATATGAAAAGAGACAGAGATTCTCGCAACACATCTGTTAGATATTTCTAATTATCAAAATAAATAAATCAATTAAAAATAAATCATTATGTTAGAAAACGAAAGAATAATTGTAGACCGTGGTGGTATTGACCCCGGTATCGCTGCTTTGATGCAAAATGCTAATAAAGGTTTTGATCCTGCTGCTTTGATGGCTATGATGAACAACGGTAATGGTATGTTCGGTGGCAATGGCGGTTGGTGGTGGATTTTCATCATCGTGCTCTTCTGGATGTGGGGCGGATGGGGTGGCAACGGCTTCGGTCGTGGCAACCAGGCTGAGACCAACTCTGACTTCGCTCGTTTAGCTGCTATGGGTAACCAGAACAACAACACTGATTTGTTAATGCAGGCTATCAATGGTAACAAGGATGCAATCAATACCTTGTCTACTAACTTGAACTGTGACGTTAAATCAATTGACACAGCATTGTGTTCTATTCAGAATGCAATTGGTAAAGTTGGTGGTGAAGTAGGTTTCTCTGCAGAAAGAGTAATCAATGCTGTTAATGCTGGCGATTGCAACGTAATCAAAGCTATTAGTGACTGCTGCTGCACAACTCAGCGTTCTATTGATTCAGTTAATCTGAATTTAACCCAAATGAATGCTGATAATAGATTATCTATCTGTCAACAGACTAATACATTGCAGAATGCTATTACTTCAGGATTTAACAACTTGTCTAGTGAAAACGCTACAAGATTCAATATCTTAGGTTCTAAGATTGACGCACAGACTCAGATTATCAATGATAAATTCTGTCAGTTAGAAATGAGAGAAATGCAGAATAAGATTGATGCTCTGCGTGATGAAAAGAATGCATTGCAGACTTCTGCCATTACTCAACAGCAGACTCAGAATATTGTAAATCAGATTAAACCTTGTCCAGTTCCTGCATACCTGACATGTAATCCGTACGGATGTAATGGTGGATTTACAGGTTACGGTTATGGATATGGCTACGGTGATAGCTGTTGCGCTTAATAAGAAAGGAGGTTATTATGTTTCCTTTCATGTTTAATCCTTACTTTGGACGTAACAATACCGTTCGTATTTTAGACCAAGTAATACCGAAAATCAATACAATAAGCGTAAGCGATTCAACAGAATCTACAGTTCTGGGTATCTGTCCTAAAGTGTGGTGTAGACTTCCTAGAGAAGGTGTGTTTGTATTAGAGGTTAGACATACTCCTGCCACTGCTAGTGCAACACTTCCTGTGTTTGTATCTACTACTGGTTCAGTAAGCACCGCTTCAAATAACAACAATATACCTGTAGTAAAAGGAGATAGCACACCATTAGTTGGTTCTGAAATCTCTGCTGGTAACAGATATTGGGTTTATTACAATAAATGCGATAATGTTATTCAGGTTATGAATCATTACACTGTGGCTGCAGCTCCAGCTGCCTAATATATATTAACTTAAAGTATATGGGCAGCGAGTAATACCTGCCCATATCTTTTTAAACTTAAAGATATGACATTCTCACAGTTAACGCCGGGTACAAATATACACGTACTCGAGATTACAGGTACTTTTAAAAAGAGTACTACATACAGTTTAGGTAAAGTAGTAAGTGTATCAAAACCCTACGATGAACCATTGCCACCAGGTCAATTCCCAATGCCTATGCAGAATAGGCGTAAGCTTGTAGATTTAGTTATCTCTTGTGACGGTGAGCAGAAGAAACTGTCAGTATCTGAAGATAAAACAATGATGACCGATTCTACCATCGGACTTACTATAGCTACAGATAAAACTCAAATTGTAGATATGGTTAAGCAATCCTATAATGACTGTAAAGTTAAAAAGGAAAGCGTATTAAAATACGATGAAGAGATGAGGAGATGTGAAGACATCTTAAAATTACTTAATACAACTCCGGACATAACAACCAATGTGACAAAAGATTTCAAAGAACTTGATGAATTAAAAGCTGAAGTGAAAGAGCTTAAGCAACTTTTACAAAACGTAACTACTGTTCGTCCAGAGGTTAAAATAGAAACCCCCTCATCTGAGGAGAAACAAATTGAAATCTAAAACACAAAGGTTGGCTATTTAGTCAACCTTTTTTATTTTAAATAAATATGAATATGTATAACAACAAATATGATATATTAGGAAGTACAATTAAACCAAATCCTGCATCTGTTAAATATCGGGCTGATTTAGCATCTAATCCTAATGGTGGTGATTTGAAATATTTTAATGGTAAGGATTGGGTTTATGTAAATAATACAGCCACATCAGATATTAAAGATCTAAGAAGTGATCTTACTTCTGAAATAAGTAGGGCAACTGGACGTGAAAATGAAATTGAAGCTAAGATTGATGCTTTAATTGGAGATGCTCCTGAAAATATGGATAGCTTACCTGAATTAATTGATGTTATTAATACCCATGCGGAACTTATTGAAGGTAAAGTAGATAGACAACCTGGTAAAGGTTTATCCACTAATGATTATACTACTGAGGAAAAGAATAAACTTGCTGGTTTGACTAATTATAATGATTCTGAAGTAAGAGAATTAATCACTGCATTAACTCTTAAAGTAAACAGTTTAGAAGAGAGAGTTGCTGCATTAGAAATACCTGCTGCATAATGGAACTCAGATTAGATAGAATATTTCGTACTAATGAATATACTATTGGGGAGTTATATGTAGATGGTGCATATATATCGGATACACTTGAAGATCCAGTAAGACCATTACCTGAAGTATGTCCTAATACACCTAAAGGAATTGCATGTAAATGCAAGGAAAAGATGTATGGGGATACTGCTGTACCTGCTGGTACGTATGAGGTGAAATTAAGCTATTCTAACCGTTTTAAGCGTATTATGCCTGAGATACTTAATGTACCTCACTTTTTAGGTATACGTATCCATACGTTAAATAAATCTAGTGAAACTGAAGGATGTATTGGTGTAGGAACCTGGGATGGTATTACGGAAGATTGGATTTCCAATTCACGATCTGCATATGATAAACTGTTCAAGTTACTTAAAAGTGCGAGCGATAATAAAGAATCTATTACTATTACTATAAATAATTTATGATTAGCTGTAGTGAACTAAAGAAAGCAAATCCTTATCTATTTAATTCTTGGCGTGCAATTTTATATACTGAAAAAGGTAAAAGAGCCGGAGTAGTAGATGGCTGGAGAAAATTTTCAACCTTCTTTGAAGATGTTCATAATTCGTATAAGAAAGGGCTTCGTTTGTCTAGAAAAGATAAAGATAAACCATTTGGACCTGATAATTTTGAATGGGTTACTAATTTGGAACTAGCTCAAACTGCAAAAGATACAGTCTGGTTGACGTACAAAGATGAAACTAAAACTTTAAGAGAGTGGTCTGAAGAATTTGGTATGTCTTATAATGGTTTACGCCAGCGATATTTTCGAAATAAAAACTATAGTATTGAAGAAATATTATTTGGTAAAAAGCGTAAGATAAGAGGTTCTTCACGAGAATACAATCTGAAAACAAGAGCATCTAAATTATTATCTTCCTACAAGCTTAAGGATTGGAAGTCACATAGAGAATTTGATTTAGATAAGGATTGGTTTATAAAAAATATTCTCACAAAAGAATGTGTTTACTGTGGCAGTAAAGATAAATTAGGTTGTGACAGAATAGATAATTCAAAAGGTCACACTTATGATAATGTAGTTCCTTGTTGTTACATTTGCAATTGTGCAAGAAGTAACAACTTTTCATATGAAGAAATGAAAATAATAGGAAAAACAATTAGAAAAGTAATGGAAAAAAGAATAAATAACAATAAATAACTTATAAGTATGAAGAAACATTATGAAACACATGTAGAAGATACAGATAAGCTTATAAGTGTAGCAGGTCCTGTATTAGATTATAAGTCTTGGTATGAGCAATACAGGAAATTAATGGAAGAACAAGCTCAACGTAAATATGGTCTTTATACCCCTACTTCAGAAGGCGATGATGATGATTTCCCATCTATTTCTGGCATGATTGCAAGATACTCAGCATTAGGTCTTACTAATGAGCAGATGGCTGCCAATCCTGTATGGGTAGATAAGACAGGTAATGGACATGACTTGCAAATGAAGAATTTCGCTTGGGGTGGGATGAGTGGAGTAGGTGGATATAAATTAAACTGGGGTGATTCTAGCATTTGGGGAAATTATATTACTCAAGGGGCACATGGTACAGGTGAAGTTACTGATAATACAATCCATATTACAAGTGTTAAAATAAATAATGCGTTATTTGAAACAAAGGCAAGCCTTAAATCTGTTGAGTACAAAGTATTGATAAAAGGATTAACGGATGATATATATTTGCGTTATGGTGTATTTAATGATGGGAAAGAATTATGGACAGAAATAAAGAACGATGGTATATATACTTTGCCGTCGTATGATTACGATAGTAGATATAATATGAAGTGGAAAGTGATGTCCCAAACCTATCCTATAGATTGCAATATTACCATCGAACAACTACCCCTCTACCCCGGCTTTATCCTCGGTGACGGAGTAGACGACTTTGCAGTTACAGAGAAGGAGCTTAACTTCGAAGATACCTATACGGTGTACACGGCGTTTATTCCGTTTCAGGATGATCCGGCAAGAACTATGGCTTTGTGCGGTAAAGACAGGTTGAAAGATTTTTATATGTATTATTCCAGTTTGAATAGTATAGGATTTTTTTCTATTGATAAGTCAGTGTCGACATTACTAAGCAATGGATTTAACTTGATAGCTTGCAAAAAGACATCAGACAAGATGCTTATTAAAAATCTAATCATGGGGAAAGTAGCAGAAGTATCAGTAGATGATTTAATCTATAATCCCGGATTATATTATTTATGGAGAAGTGCTACTATTGCGAATTATTCTAAAACCGCTATCGCTGGTCAAACAATCTGTAATGGATATTTTTCTACAGATGAAGACGATGAAAAGGTTCTTGATTGGTATAAAAAGCAATATCCCTGGCTCTTCCCCGACCAGGCATGGACAGTGGTAGGCAAAACCAACGAGGACGAAGATCGTGCTACTATTGCCAACATTACGGGCAATGGTAATAATCTTGTGCTGTCGAATTTTGGGTTTGCAGAAGGGAGTGGGTATGGGTTGTATAAAACTCCATTTGAATTATATCCATCAGTTCAGCATTCGTCTAAATATAGTTTGTCTTTTTCAAAGTTTGCATTAGGGGATCACAATTTAATAATTGCACCAAAACAAAATGATTTAAGCTATGATATAAAAGTCAAAGTAACAGGATTAAAGGATGGTGTAAAATTTAAATGGGGGTGGATTGGTACAACAGGATACATAGATATAACAACAGATGGGATACACATGTTAAATAAACCCGCATCTCAAATTAGACAATTGATTGTAGAATTTGCAGAAGATTTTGATCCTGATCATGTTGTCACCATTGAGCAAATCCCCGAATACGAAGGATACCTGGTTACTGATGGGGTGGATGATAAAGTTGAAAGCAGTCTCTTTACATTTAATAAAGATTGGACGATTGTTGGCAATTGGACAATGTTATCAAATATTCCCTCCAATTGTGGTATAATAAAAGTGTCGTCTATGTTTTTGTATAATTCCCTTGATGGCGTAACTATCTACTTCGCGGGAGGACCCATTAAAATACAAAGTAAATCTATTAATGCCTTTTGTTCGGATGGAAGAATATATCTTAATGACTGGACGGAGATATTGAAACCTGATGCTCAGATAGCATCAGGTGGTAGTAAATCTGGTTTAAATATTGCATCTTACAGTGCTAATTTCACCAAAATGGCGTTTAAAAACCTAGCTATCTACGATGGTAAAAACCTCTCCAAAGACGACTGTATCAAAGCATATAACTATTTACAAACTTTAAAAGCAAAGTAAGATGAGATATATAGTAATTCCAAGAGAACTGTTTGATACTATACCAGAAGAAATAAAGAAAAAATTAGGTATAGACAGTCCAAGAATGAGTACAGATGGAATAGAAGTTATGCTTCATATCAAGCATTATGATACGTTGTTTCCGCCTGTAATGACACTGGAAGAAAATGAAAATAATAATACTGCTAATTATCCTTTTCCAGTATATGAAGCTGCAACAACAGAATTCAATAGTTTAATTGCTTCAGATAAATGGAGTGCAAATACTGAAGATTATGACATTTAATTCATTGAATACTATTATAGATGATATCCTTTTAATTATACGTGATAACAATATCAGTGAATCTGAGAACTTATCCCGCATACAGATAGAGCAATGGATACATCAATATAGAGCATATTTAATTAAACAGGATCTAGATAAGGGTAGAGATATAAATCCAGAGTATATACAAACTATTGGACCTTTGCACATATCCAAAGTAAGTAATTGTACTGGTGGTTATAACTACAAATCAGATGAAGAGATACCTAATTTCATTGACTTACATTTTGGTTTAGGTTTGGTTGCTGTAAAAGATATGAATGGTGATTTAATTCAACTTGGTACAGAAACCAAAGCTAAATACCAAGTAAGTAGAAAATATACTTGTAGCGATTACATCGCTTATATAAAAGGCAATCATCTGTATATACTTGGTCCTGAACACTTAGAATATGTTAAAATAGAAGGTATATTAGAAGATCCTACTCAAGCTGGTGAGTGTTTTGATAGAGATGATACTCCGTATCCAGTGCCAGCAAATATGATACCTACGATTAAACAAATGATATTTGAAAGAGAATTGAATATCATGTTACGAGTCCCTAGTGACACTACGAACAATAGTACAAACGACGTTAACAACGAACTGAATGCAAGAAACTAAATACAATAGAAAAGCTTATACGATTGCTGACTTCTATGATAGTTATTGTAATTACGTAGAAGATAATCCACTATATCAGGTTTCTTATAAAGTATTTAGACAAATTGTTTCAGATTACTTTAGATACTTAAGAGACGAGATAATTGAAAACGGAAAAGAAGTCAGATTACCTTGTAGAATGGGTACATTATCCATAGTAAAGCATAAACCTAAAGAATATACTGGCAAAAGTTTGAGAATGGATTATGCTGAAAGTAAGAAGTATGATAAGATCATATACCATTTGAATGAACATACTGGAGGATACAAATATCGTTTTTATTGGAATAAACAGAATATGCTTACTAAGAATAAAACAAAATATCAATTGATAATGACAAGAGATAACAAGAGACATCTGGCACAAATATTAAAGAATCATGTAAGAGATTACATAGAATTGTAAGAAGACTATGATAACGAAATTAACATCAACAAAAACTGTCATAGCTAAGATAATCGCAGATCTTGATTTAAAAGAAGATGATATAAAGATCACCGATATACGAGAATGGATTGCTGAAGGAATGGAAAAAATTGGTGCAGTTACACAATTAGAACCTAAGGTAAAGACTGTAGAAATACACAATCATCAAGCTCAGATACCATGTGATTTACATCAGCTTCATCAAGTAGCGTATTCATTTAATTGTGATGGACCGTGGTTTCCAACTAGAAAAGCCACAGGCTCATTTGCTGTATGGGATCATGACGATTGCTGTTGTGATTGTTGTGATCATTTTGGGCATACTAAGGAATGTAGACATGATTGCAAATGTGAACACTGCGATCCAAATATGATTGTACAGAATGATGTGATGGTGAATCTAGTGGTAGATATGTATGGTAATATAGATAAAACCGAAGCAATTGAAATGCTTAATACAAATCAGAATCTTAGAACTATAGTATCTAATTTAATTAACCAACACACTATAGGTGATCATCAAGCTTTTCATTTTGATACAGCAAATCCAAGTTTAGGTATACAATATACTGTTAAACCTGGTTATGTTATGTGCAACGCTCCATGTGGTTATCTTAAACTATCATACAGTGGTATTTATACAGATGAAGAAGGTTATGCTTTAATACCAGACATGACCTCATATACTGAAGCTCTATACTGGTATGTTACAATGAAAATGAAATACCCAGAGTATCTTAATGGTAGAATGAATAGGGAAGTATATTATGATATTCGTAGATCTTGGAATTTCTATAGGAATCAAGCATATGCGGAAGCATTGATGCCTAACGAAGATGGTTTAGAATCTATAAAGAACAATTGGAATAAGATTGTTCCTGAGTTTAGAGATCATAATTCCTTCTATAGTCATACTGGGGAACGTCAAATAATTTATAATGCTACTACATAATGAATGCACAAAGACAAACAAATACTTTTCAGAAGGGAATGAACTGTGATCTAGACTATTCAGTTATAGATTCAGGACAATATCAATGGGCAGAAAACATACGTATTATTGCCAATGATAATAGTTCTACTGGAGTAATGCAGAATATTGAAGGTGTGCGTAAGCTCAATCCTACATTGACATTGAATGGTGAAACAATAGTCCATACAAATACAATTAGGGATTGGGCAATTGTATTTACTAAGAAAGGTAGTAACTTCAATATCTATAGATATGATTTTGGTGCATCTGAGACTGAACCTATAGTAACTACAATAGCTTCTAACATAGCATTAGATATTCCTATTATAGATGGGCATTATGCAGTTAGTAGTGTTTGTAAATGGGAATCTGACGATTTAGTTAAAATATATTGGTGTGATGGTGTACATCAGATTAGAGTATTAAATGTAGCTACGACGCATCCAAACCTTAATGTTGACTCTTTAAACATATCACCAAAGAGTCAATTACCACCATTATTCTTTAAAGGTTTAGGTACAGGTGGATTGAAAGCTGGTAAATATCAGTATTGCTATCAACTATTCAATCCCAGGACATCTGAAACATCTATATCTGTTTTATCCCCAATCATTACAGTATCCAGGAGTTTAGAAAATACTAATAGTCAAGATGTTTACGGTAGTTCTAAAGAAGAGACTACCAACAGATCCATTAAGCTACAGACTACTGTGGATACTAACTCTTTTAGTAGAGCTAGAATAATTTCTATATATTACTCTAGTAATGCTACAGAACCGGTAATCACAGTGATAGATGAAATAAGTATTTCGAATAATACTCTAGTTTATGAAGATAAAGGTGGTTCAGTTATTGATGAACTTACTCTGGAAGAGTTCAACGGTTTAAGTACTTATATATTCACACCGAAAGTAATAGAATCTAAAGATAACATGCTATTTGCTGCTAATATCACTGAACAAACCTGGGATATTAGTGATGATGAATTTGATGCTAGAGCATATAGATGTAATAAGAATGGTCAAATATTATTAACTTCTACATCTGGACAAGATTCTATAACATTTTCTACTTCAGAAATAAATACTAAAGATATACCAACTAATCATGACTGTATCTGTCCTGCGAATTATGATGAAGATAGTCAGTATCTATATGCTCCAGATTCTACAGGAAAATACATATATGGTGGTATAGGTAAAAATATTTCATATAGATTCATAAAAACCAATCTAATTGAAAGCGACGCCCCCACGTCTAGGACAGGTTACGCTGAAGATTCTTTCTCATTAAATTCTAAAGCCCGTTCTACATCTACTCTAGACTTATATAATATTGAGGAAGATGGTTCTTGGTCAGATGCAGGTTCTTTGCAATTTGCTGATGCTACTGCTAAAGTATTAAACTATAGTAATAGTGAAGTGGAATCAATGGCAAGGGGTTATATGAGAGATGAAATATATCGTTTTGCTATTGTATTCTATAATGAAGAAAATGTAGCATCTTCTGCACACTGGATCGCAGATATAAGAATGCCTAAAGCTAGTGCACCTGGTTATAACATTTTTACTTCAGGTATGCGAGTAGACATTGGTGGTAATACCACTAATAGCCTAGAAGTAGTTACACACCCATTAGGTGTGCAATTCACAGTTAATATACCAAGCGATTTAATCCAAAGTAAGAAGATTACTGGTTATGAGATTGTAAGATGTGAAAGAACTATTTCAGATAGAACAATATTGATGCAAGGAGCTGTTAGTTGTGTTTGTAATTATGATAATACAAATCAATTAACTGCTTTTCCATATCTTACTTATTCTACTTCTCACGGTATGGTGTCACAAAATAATAAATATGCACATGCTTTTGACTTTAGTAGTCAGAATGCTAATGAATATTTCTTATTCATATCACCAGAAATATGTGTTAATAGAACAAATGCATCTGAAGTAACAGGTAGAGCTACAGAGATTAAAGGTATATATAGACTACGATCTTCAATATCTCCTGATGAATCTATGGGTAATGGTACTCCTGCGAACGATAAGGTTGTACCCAATGGTGATAAAGTCAAAGTATTGGTTGGGGCAAAAGCTTCAAAGCATGATTTAAAGAATATAACCTCAAATACTGGTACTAGTTGGGCTAAGAATAGCGGTTGGGCTTATACTTCGGTTACGGCTATAGGTGATTCTATAAAACAGTCTACTGCAAACAATGCAATTTATATGGGTGCAGAATCATGGTATGATGCTACTTTAGCTAAGTATTACAATAAAATTACTACAGGAGGGTATAATTCTGCATCAATTCAAGACATTACAATTGCTACTAATACAGATCCATTTGATTTAGATGACGATGCTTGGAAGACTAAAGCTACTAATGTAGGTAGTATGGTGTATTATAACTGGGTATATGGAGATACATCTAAGGCTAATGATTATGACGATAATAATGTTAGGAAGGTTGGACCTCATGGGGTATGTGCAATATTCCAGAGTACAGATATGACTTCTCGTAACACTATGGTTGGAGAAGTACCAGAATTAGCTGCTGGACCAGAAAGTGCTAATACAATTCTCATTGCCAATTTAAGACAATCTGTAACACCTTATGGTGGTAATAGTTATGCTACAAGACAGAACTCTGTATATATAAGTACAGGATCTTATGTCAATACGAAAGACAATAGTAATACTAAAGTAAACGTATTCGGTGGTGATACATACGTTGGTGTATTAGATTATGCTAACTGTATATTTGCATATCATAATGCTAGTGATAATTATGAACAATCAGATAATGAAAGAATTAGAGCATATAATGGTGCTTATATACCGTTAGAGTCTTCTATTAATCTCTCATTGAGAACGGATACCGTAGGTACAGCTAAGACTTATGAATCTGGTACAGGCTATGCAAATCACTTTGTAGAGAATGATATAGTACAAGTAGGTTCTATATATGTTCAGAATACGCCATTATATGCTTATAATGATGCTTATTCTGCTCAACCTAGAGCTAAAAACTATGTTAGTAAATCAATATATAGTATAGATAATTTACATACAGATACCAGAGTAATGAACTCAGAACCTAAGATTAACTTGGAAGTAACTGATTCGTGGACTAAATTCAGGGTTGCTAATTATTTAGATGTTGATACTAGATTTGGTTCTATAAATAATTTAAAGTTATTTAAGAATAACTTGTTGTTCTGGCAAACTGACGCTTTTGGCACACTTGCTGTAAATGAACGTTCTCTTATCCAAGATAATAATGCAGGTGCACTTACGTTAGGTACTGGTGGTGTATTAACTAGATTTGATTACTTTACTACCAAGAACGGTTCTAAAGAGAATCAATTAAGAACTGCAACACAATCAGATAGTACAGTATACTGGTATGATGCCGATAGAAATGAAATATGTGGTTTTGATAATCAATTACGTACTGTATCTAAGTTAAAAGGTGTACAGTCTTATTTACATGATAATAAGGATATAATTACAAACGATCCTATATCTGTATACGATAAAAAATATAATGAAGTTCTTCTTACTCTAGAAGATAAGACTTTAGTATTTAATGAACAAGTTGGAGCTTTTACTTCATTCTATACTTATAGACCTGATTGGTATGCTGAATTTACAGATAAACTAATGATATATAAGAATTTAGCTGTATATAAGTATAACTCAGGTAATGAATTAGATATGTTTACTGGCAAAGATAAGATATCTTATGTTAGATTTATAGTAAATGATAAGTACCCTCAAACTAAAACATTTGATAATGTCGAATATGGCGGTGACTTTACTTACGATACTAACTTTGATAACATCTATTTTGAAACTAAAAGGCAAACTAGTTTTACTCTTACTCAGGATGATATAGACTATAGAGAGGATACTTATAAATTCTGTATTCCTCGCAGTAGTAGAGAATTAAATGAGGCTGAAGAGTTAGTAAACAAATCTTATAGAGATAGAATGAAAGGGAAATATTTAATCTGTCATTACAAATATGATTGCAATGGTGGTAATACATTTAAAGTTCCTTATATTAGTACAGCATACAGATATTCATTGATATAATATGAAAAAGAAAATAAACAAAAAGAAAGTTCCGGCTTACGCTTTTGGTATAGATCAAGGTTTAGAAATTGCTTCTATATTGGGAGCTGGTTTACAAGGCTTTACAGAAGAAGGATCTGGTGCAGACATTGCTGGCAGTACTCTAGGGGGTGCTGCCAAAGGTGCTTCTGTAGGCTCTGCTATTCTTCCTGGTATTGGTACAGCTATAGGTGGAGCTGTAGGTGGTGTTGGAAACCTTGTATCAAGTATCTTTAGAAAGAATGCAATTAATAAGCAAAAACGTATTAAAGCAAATGCTAAAGAAATAGCAATGGGGAAAGGTAATGCAGCTACACTTGAACAAAAATATTGGGATGATAATTCTTTAGCTTACACTTTTGAAAATGGTGGTATATTACCAGATTTAGCTTATGTAGATAATAATGAAGTAATAAGAGATGATTCTGGTAATATTATACAAGTACCTAATAGTAAACCAGGTACAGATAATCATTTAATAGATGCTTCTAATCTTGAATCTGTTCTATCTGATAGAATCAAAAGACCTGGTACAAATAAAACATTTGCACAAGAAGGTAAAAAATTAGTTAACATGACTAAAAGAAGTAAAGGAAAAGATAGATTTGCTCACAATGCTGATAGATTAAATCAGATAAATGCAAATGCAATGTATGAACAATTGCTTACAGAACAAGAAGCAGTTAAAGCTAAGAAAGGTATTAAACCCAAAGTAAAAGGAATACCGGCATACGAAGATGGCAAAAGATCTGGTATAGCTCAATGGCTTGTTGATGAGTTTAATTCTAATCAAACAGGTACAGCGAAGTCTGATGCAAAGAAACAATCAGCTAAAAAAATACTAGAAAATGGTTTTACACCTATTATGAATTGGTTAAAATCTAGAAGCGGTGATGCAAGAGCTATGGATAAAACTCCATACAAACGTAATTATATTACTGGTTCTATAGATAGAGACGTAAATATCTTACAGTCTTTTACCCCAACATTCGATAATAGCGTAGATGCTATTACTGGGGAAACAATCCCAGTAGGGATAAACGCACCAGTAAACGATTCATCTAAAGCAATAGCTCCTAGTCAGGCTTTTGTAATGATGGATGCACCTACCAAAACGAAGAAAACACCTGCCAAAAATGCGGCTACTATAAATAAAAAAGCAATAGCTCCTAGTCAGGCTCCTTTATTAGATATCGCAGACTTTAATCCAACTTTAGTATCTGATCCTATCTATGCTCCATTAGTTTCTGTTGATGATTTCAATCCTACGCTAACACCAGATGAAATTAAAACACCTAGCAAATCTTCATTTAACTTTGGTAGTCTATCTGGTTTATCTCCTATATTGTATAATTGGGTTCAAAGTAGACGTAGACCTGAAACAGAAGATCAAGTTCTTAATCCTTATACTGGGGCTATTAATAGAGCAATGGCTAGTCGTAAACTTAATATAGAACCCACTCTTGCAGCTAATAGAAGATCTAGAGCAATTGCTCGTAACAACATGGCTAGACTTAACCCTAATACAGGTATGAATTTAGCATACGGTAATCAATTAGCTACTGGAGAATACGCTCAAAATGCCTCCGTATATGCTAATAGAGATAACGCTAATAATCAATACTTAGGTGAATATGCTAATATGATGAATAATCTAGGTCAGCAATATATACAGAACACTGTACTTACTAATGATTTAAATGCTCGCAATAGAGCTGCTGCAAGAAACTTTGGTGCTACTGCTGCTGGTCAGTTAGGTCAATGGTCTCAGACTAAAGAAAAGATGCGTAATCAAGCACGTAGAGATCGTCAGATATTACCTTACTTGCAGAATTTCTTAAGATACGGTACAGTAAATAGTTTAGTTGATAGTTTAACAGTATAATTATGGCAGTAAACAGATATGACAATCCTGCACAAGCTCAATTTATAGATACCTATGTTCCAATCCCTTTTGAACAATTATATACATTGGGTAAGCAGGCAAATGAAAGAGTTGACAAAGCTTTAGCAGATTATAGAACTGCTGCAAATACGTGGGCGGAATTTCGTTCTAGGTCTATGAAAGATATGCAAACGTGGGATGCAGAAACTAGAGGTAAAGTACTTCCGATTATTGATCAAGCTGCTAAGAATCCAGAAGCAATAAAGAGTATGGAATGGCAAATGGCTTTACAGTCTGCAATAAACAATGTAGATAGAGCTAAGCTTTCCACATTAAAACAGAATGCTGCCAATTTTGATGAGTACGCAAAGCAAGTTCAAATTTTAATGCTACACGACAAATATAATCCACTATGGCATGATAGAGATTTTACTAACTGGGATACTACTACTTCGGGTTTATTCAACGAAGTTCCTTTAGCTTATTCTTCTATAAAAGATTTAACTAACGAATATGTAAATAATTTGAAGGATAGCTATCTTGGTAGAGAAGGTGGATTTATTTGGACTGGTGTTACAGGACAGCAAATTAAAGACATACTGGATGCTAATAGAAGTGGAATATTATCTACACCACAAGCACAAATGCATATGCAAACATGGATGAGAAATCATCCTGGATCAACAGAAGAGGATGCAGCTAATGCTTTCATGCAAAAAGCTTATACAGATAATCAAGAATACATTCGTAAAAACCCCACCGTAGATCCTTATGCTATGCAAGCGTTGAAATATAAGCAAGCATTAGAAACCGCTAAATTGAAAAAGAAAGGTACAGAAAAAGAATCTGTAGATTACCCTGACGCTTATAAAAAGCTGTATAATGACGCAGTAGTATTTGAAAAACGTCAGTTAGAAAATAGTCCAGTATATTCACAAACTAGATTTGTAACTAATAAATTCCAAGAAGCCGCATCAGCCTTAATGTCTGGTAATATTACTCCAGAAGAATATAATTCCTTAGTAAAGGATTATGGAAAAGAAATGTCAGATGCAACTGCTAATGATATTGCTAACCTGTTTGCAACCAAAGCTGGAGAAATATTCCCTAAAACCGGAGTAAGATCTGATAAATTGCCTCAGTATTACGATGCTGCTACTAGAGTACTGAATGATATTACATACCCTTCTTCTGGTATGATTCTTAATAGTTACAATAAAGTTAAGAGTTCTAATGAAATTGATATTAATTTAGGCGGTTCAGTAACTAAAGGATATGTTACACCAGACACAGGTGGTTTAATATTAGCTACTGATTTTGTAAATAAAATCATGAAGGTTCCTTCTATTAAATACAATGTAGAAACTACAAATGGATTAGAAAGAAACTTTGCAGAAGATTTAAAATCTGGAGTATTCAAAGATGTTATTAAAACCCCTAGAGGTAGAATTATGTCATCAGTGGTAGATGGCATTCCTCAATTAATGCAGAGAGTAAGTGTAAGAATACCTTTACAAGCTATTAAGAATGCTGGTTATGATGTAGATAGTTTTAAATCTATGGTTAGTAATTCAATGGGTATATCTGCGGAAACAGGTTTAAATGTCAAACCCATTGACAAAAAAGATTACAATGATGCTTATGGCGGGAATGTACCATTAACTGGTGAATATTTTACATTTGATACAATGGAGCCAATTGATCCACACGGTATGACTAGAATGACATTTGATCAGGAAGTTAATGATATTCATGGTGGTTCAAAATTACAGAATGATAATTATGAGCAATCATTTACTGATGCTTATGATAGTTTAATAAACAGTTTATTACAATAATATATGGAAAAATCTATATTAGGTCAATATCCTACTGACAATACACCTAGCAAAGCAGCCTTATTAGGTAAGGCTATGGATACGGTCAATGCTCAGTATTCTCCTATCACTAATATTAAAACAGGTTATGATAGGAACTTAGAAACAACTCCATTAGATGATTATGAATACGCATATCTGTTAAATAAGGAAACTCCAGAGGAAACCTTAAAGGATAAGAGTTATTTAAGAGATGCTTGGACTACTTTTGCTAACAATAGAGATCAGATCAATTTGATGTCTGAAAGAGCTAAATTAGTAAAAGATATTAATCCTGTCATTGAAGATATTGATTATGAATTACAATATTTAAATGATAAGAAAATGCTTTTGAATCTTGAAAATGTCTTACCTACTATGGATAAGAGCTCTCAAGAATATCAAAACACCTTACAGCAATATGAAATTCTTAAAAACAATTTAGAAGCCAATTCTGAAAAGTATAATGCAATATTAGCAAAGTACAATGATTCAGAAGGTACAGATGTTGATAAGAGAATTGAATACTTAAATGGGGTAAGAGACTGGTGGGTAAATGAACAGTCCGAAGTAAACAAGAATATTCAGGATTATTATGATTCTATTACATCTAGATCTGAAAAGTATAAACCTTCTGCTAGATTTCAAATAAAAGAACAAAAGGCTCAAGATAAGCCTTTTTATGATTCTGATTATATGTTGTACGCTGGTCCTGGTTTAACAGGTTCTTCTATGTCTACAATTGGCTCTTATGTGGCTGATGCATTAGCAACAGGTGCTTTATATCTCGGTAGACATTATGCTACTACTGGTGCATTAAATGCTGTTCCTGGTGCTGGTGCAGTATCTAATCTTATTGGTTGGGGATCAGCTATTACTGCGGCAGCGATAAGTTTGGCAGGTAATATCTATAGTAGACATAGAGAATCATTAGCGCAAGTATATGGAGCTTATCGTTCTAAAATTGAAAAGGATCTTGAAAGTAAAGGTGTATCTATCCAGGATTATGTTCAAATGGGTAGAGATCAATTGAAACAACAGAATCCTAATATAGATGTTACAAAGATTTCAGATGATGAAATTATAGATAGAACTTTATCTGGAGAGATTAAAATCTCCGATGAAGTTCTAAACTCTTTAAAAGATTCAGCAGATAATGGCTTAGAAAAGGTTTACAATAATAACATGGCTTTGTCTGCAATGGATGCAGCACAATCAGCTTTGATATTTGCTCCATTAGGTAAAGCTATGGGTAAGATTATAACTAAACCTATAGCTAGTGCATTAAAGCCTTTAGTTAAATTATCTGATACTGCTACTAAGAATTATAATAAGCTTATTGATGCTTACACCGGATTTAATGCTAGATTAGCTTACAATAGTCCTAAAATGAATATGTTGAGCAAGGGTGCTAAAGCTCTAGCTCGTATGGGTTTTGCTGCTACTGGTGAAGCTTTTGAAGAAGGTAATCAGGATATATTTGATTACGATTATATTCACAATCAGTACGATAAAGATTCTTCTGGTGTATTTTCATCATTACTCGGGTTAGCTGAAGCTAATTACCGTACTGCAAAAATTTTATCAGGAATAGATACTGAATCAGAATTAGCCAATGATCCTCAATTCTGGAATGATGTAAAGGGTGGTTTCGCATTAGGTATGTACCTAGGTGGTCCTACTACTGCGTATCATGCTGGTATCGATATGCGTAAAGACTTTGTTGCCAATACTTTTGTTAGAGATATGGTAGCAGATAACATAGCTAAGAAAGATGCTATGAATAAAGCTGTGACATACGCAGACAGAGCATCAAAATCTATGCTCAATTACAAAGATAGTGTACTTGAAGTATTAGAGAATTTTAAATATCATATGCCCGATGGTCTTACTGAGGAAGATATAAATGCTGAAATCAAAACTGCGAATAATGTATTTAACTTAGCTAAGTCTAAGACTACTAAGAACATTGGTAAACAATTAGGTTATTCTGCAGGTACTACAGAATATAATACATTAATTGGTTTACAGCATGTAGCTCAATTAGATTTACAAGAAGCTGTAAACAATGCAAAAGCAGCTCAGGATGCAGATAATAAATTGTATGCAGATCTTTCTGAAGATGCTTTATTGAGTAATTACACTCCAGAAGAAAAGCTAGCAGCTATTACTTTGACTAAGTTGAATGTACAGAAAGAAGCTTTACAGGAGTTAAAGAATGCGATTGAAGCTCCAGCAGAAGATGGTAAAACTAAATTTGGTATTACTAATAGTGATAATTCTGTAGCTAAATCTATTTTAAAGACTATACCTAAAGCTATTAAGAACATTGATAGTCAATTGGCTCAAGTAGCTGCTGATACAAAGTTTAGTACAGATTTTGTAGCAGCTCCTCATGCTATGCAGACAGGTGTAGATAGCTATGCAAACTTAATGTTAGCTCAGCATGACGCTTTGGTAGCAGAGCATAAAATGAATGAGATATTCGGTAATACTCTGGAAAATGGCAAACTTACTAGTTTTGATAAAGCTACAGACAAATCAAAGAAAAAGGTATTAAACAATATCAAAAAGAGAATTGAGAACTACCTGAATAATTCAGATGAATCTAGTAGAATTGCAGAAGATAACGCCAAGCAGATTGTTGAACAAGATATTGCTTTTACAGAAAAAGAAGTAGCTGATAATGGTACAGACAACAATGAAACTGTAGCAGCAAGTAAAATTGCTCCAGAAGTACAAAGAGAAGAAGTTGAAAAACCACAATCTCCTGTAATGGATTCTAGAGCAAAATCCAAAGTAAATACAGAAATACCTGCACCAGAACCTACTGCTCCTGAAGCAACACCTAAAACGCAGCCTGAAGAAAAAACAGAACCAGCAACTAAACATGATGAAGAATTTCCTACAAAGAGTTTGGAAGAATTAGCTGCAGAATTTGAAGCAGAACGTAAAAGGATTGCAGAAGAAAGTAAGACAAAAACTCCAGTAGTAGAAGATGTTGAAGAAGAGGATGAAGAGTTCGCTTTTGCTACAGATAAAGATTTAAGAGCAGCTGCCAATGCTGATGCAGATCCTTTAGCTGCTGCTACAGATGAAGATAAGAAAGTATCACAAACAGTTGATACTATTACTCCAGATATTACTGTAGAACAGAAAGTTGAACAGGCTAAAAAGAAATTAGCTACTGAACAGAAACATGACAGTAAAACAGATATGGATTCTGAATCTAGAGAATATGAAGATTCTTTAGAAGTAGAAGAATTAGCTAAAGATACCGTATCACATACACTGTTCTTCTCACCAGATTCTACTACTCCTATATTACCGGGTTATAAATCTGGTAAAGAATTAGCAGAGAGAATCAAAGATCCTAATTTCTTTACAGACAGTTTCTGTGAATTTATTATCAATGAATCTTACACTGAAAAAGGTAGCAAGCCATACAAAAAAGGTGATAAGACTACATACGATAGTGCCTCTATCATATTAAGTGTAGAACATCCTACAGGTAAGTATGCTTTAGCACTTAAGACTCCTAAAGGAGCTAGAATTAAATTTGATGCAGATATTGCAGGCATTCGTAATAGTGCTACAGCAGAAGAGCTTAATACAATTGAACAAGCTAATGAAGTTTCTATAAATGACTTAAAATCTTTTAGAAACGCAATCATTACTGCCATTGAAAATAAGACAGAGAATGAAGTTATTGTACCAAGTACTATCAGTAGAACTAGAGGTAGATATAATGTAAATAGAAATGGTCAAAAGGCAGTATTCAGACCTGTACAAGAAGTAAAAGGTTTTGCAATTCCATCCAATGTGTATGACATTACTCCAGAAAATGTAACCTTTGGTATCAGTAATGGTATTATTTCTGACAGTTTGATTCTTGGCGCTGGTGGTGAAATATTGAATGGTACTGGTGGTAGTGGTCAGTTATTTATCTATCCCCCCAAATCTAGTACACTTAATAATTCAGAGATACCTGTACAAGTTAATTTACAAAGATTTGATAGAAAACAAGCTGAGTTTCTTGCAGATTTACTTTTGAATTATGGAGCTTCTCCTGAGTCTTATTACAAGGATACAGAGATTGTGGCTGGGGAATTGATTGACTTTATGGTTCGTTTCGGTGATAAAACCAAAGTTACATCTGATATTCCTACCTTCAATTGGATGAAGAAGAAACAGCTTTATGTAAATGATAAAGGTGATCTGGTAGTAGGAGAAAAATCTTATCATGTAGGTAATATGTCTTCTCAAGACAAAGAAGATCTTATTAATGATTTAATGGGATTTCACTGGAGAGCTAATAGAGAGAATTTCTTTAGCCCTATAGGTGATGCTATACCTTCTTTAAAAGAAGCGTTTACAAAAAGTCGTTCTTATATATGGGAAGAAGCTATTCCTGGAATAATGTTACGTAGAGAAGACTTCTTAGGTAATGCAGAACATGCACCTATGTATACAATGGGTTTGTTTGTTACTAACAATTTAATCCAAAGTGATTTACAGGATCAATTGTTTAAAGATTCTTTTGCTTATGCAGATGATATTCAAACCATATCTAAGAAAGTAGAAAGTGATAAGGCAATTGAAGAAACTAAAAATAAGGTTGAAAATGTATCTAATATCCCTACAGGTACTCCTGCAGTAGAACCAGAAGAATTAACTGAAGAATCAAAGAAGATCAATGAGATCACTAAGAATGGCACAATTGACCCATTTGCTATAGAAGACGATGATATTGATATTCCTATGAGGCGTCTTACTGGTAAAGTAACTAAAGAGGTGTCTAACGAGGAAATAGAATGGTTCAAAAAGAAATTAGGTTTCCAAAGCGATTCTCTTACTATAGTAGATGATGCTATCTCATTAGGTAACAATGTATACGCCATGGGTCTTGTTAGACAAGATTCTACATTACTGTGGAAGGGTGCAGAAACAGGTACTTTATATCATGAAGCATATCATAGAATATCACTGTTGACCATTTCATCTAAAGAACGTCGTAAAATATACGAAGCTTATAGAAATAGAACTGGTTTAATCGGTACTGATAAAGACGTTGAAGAAGCTCTTGCAGAAGACTTTAGACAGTATATGTTGAATAAGGCTGAACCTGATTTAAATATCGTTAAAAGAACTTGGAAAGCAATCAAAAACTTTATTAGTAAATGGGTTTGGAGAACTGATACTACTATTGATAACATCTTTGATAGAATCAATACGGGATACTATAGTAGATCTAAACAGAATTCTGCAGCTGTACAGGAATTCTTAAATGCTTATAAAGGTGCAGGAGCTCCATTTAAGTTGGGTGGTCATAATTTCAAGAATATCACAAATACACAATTTAAAGAAAGTGTTAATTCATTAGTTGCTTCTTTATTCACTTTGAATAACATAAAGCTGCGAGATGATTTAACAGGTTTAAATTACAGCTTGTTAAAGAGCGCATTAGAACCTTCATTAACAGACAAACTTGTAGAAAATGGAAAGATTACCAAAGAACAAGGAGAGGCTAGAAAAGAAATATATGAAACCTTTGACAGTGTATTCTTACCAGCAATTATAAGAAAACTGAACGAATATCAAATCCGAGCTATAGATAAACAAGAAAATATTGATCAGGAAATAGATGAAAAAGCTGAAGGTTCAGCCGTAGGAGATCAAATGGCTACTTATATTCGCGAGTCATTAGAAACCTCAGTAAAAGATAATGCTTTGGCATCTATTAAGATCTTCATTGCTACTATGCCTAAAAGAGAATTCTATGAGGCAGAAGTTAAGAAAGAAGATGGTACCATTACAAAAGTACAGAAAACTAGAACTGTATTGAGTCCTGTTACAGGATTACCTCTTATGGTTGATTTTGATTCTACGTGGAATACCATTATCAATGAATTGCATTCAGAGAATACGTTTGAAGGTATGATGAATAAGTGTGCTAAATGTGCAAAATCATTACCTATCTTTGACACATTGTACAGAGAATTGTATAAGATATCAAAGACTGTTCCGGGAGAATCAGAAGCCCAAGTAATAGCTAGGGAGAATTTGCAGACTCAATTTAGAAATACCTTTAGAAAAGCTAAACATAAACTTATTGGTATCTTGTCTGAAAAGATTGAGAATACTAATGGCAATGATCAAACTAATTTGTATGTAAAGGATGAAAATGCAAATAAGATCTCTAAGAATATCATTGAAGGTTGGAATTATGGTTTACTCAGGATGACTGAGTTAATAAATTTTGATGGTAATAATTACACATTAAAAACTACTGATAATAAAACCAATGTAGAATTATTATTAGATGATTACCACAAGATTAATAATCTACTCAAGAATTATAAGAATAAACCAAATGCTAAGCTTAAGAATGGTCAGACTTATAAAGAGTATGTAGAAGCTAATGTCATCAAAATAAAGGAACATATATTATCACTTTTAGGTAGAGCAGGTATATCTGTGGATATGGCTACATTAAACTCATTCTTGATTAAAGAATACTATGATCCAAACACTGCAGAACAATTAGTAAACCTGTTTACTGATGGTAGTAATGCTGGTTTATCATTCTTATTCAGCAATAAGTTAAAAGATGTACTGAAAATTGAACCATCTGGTAATGTACCAGGTACATTCAATAGACATATCAGCAGATACTATGATGATTCTAAATTCTTAGGTAGATTATCTGAAACTTATGGTATGACACATCCTAACTCAGATGAGTTGTCTGTATTGTCTACTGATGGTAAGTTGTTATATCCTATATCTGATCATAACTACTTGACAGATATGGTTCAGAATCTTGATAATGATCCAGCTACGGTAGAAGCTCTTACTAAGGTATTATATAACACAGGTAACAATGCTAATCCTAATTATTTCAAAGGTTCCTATTTACTTACAAATCTTTATAATAATCCTACCGCATCTGGTAAAATAGGTGTTGAAACTTTGGTTTATTTCAAGGAACAGGGTAGTGGTGATAAAGGACGTAAGTATACAGAAATCTCACCATTGGAAGATTATATTGCTAAAATGACACTTACTCAGAAAGGTAGAATTGTTTTACCTACTATGGGTGACTCTCAGACATATAATACTTTATATGGCACAGCTATCAACAATTTCAATCAACCTTTAGATACTACTAACAATCAAGTTAAATTTAATGCCAAGGTATTGACCAGATTTATTAATTACTTTAAAACTGAATTAGATACTATTGAATTCAACTATAAGAATGAAGGTAATCTGACAAAGGAACAAAAAGTAAAGAACTATGATACTGGTAACAGAAATGGTTACAGATTTAGATATTTTAATGACGTATTTAAACTTAAAGAGCAAGACGGTACGTTTAATGATGCTTTGAAGATAGCAGAAGAAACAGGTGGTAGTGATTTAGCATTATCTGTAGTAAATCAAATAAAAGCAGCTTGGGCTAAGATGAGTAACTCTGATAAAGCTTTGTTAATGAATGAATATTTAACAGATGCTTTTAAAGACGAATTGGATTATGCAAAAGAAATAGGTATTATTGATTGGAATGGTAAGGATTTTACTAGTGTAAAGAGTTTAGCACTTCCCCAAAAAGCATTAGATGATGCAGAAAATCACTATAAGAAACGTCAAGAAGTATCAAAATACAGCAAAGAATTAGCTGCTACTGAATTGATGGCAAACTATTTTGCTAACACTATATCCTCAGTAATAGAGTTTGAGAAGTTATTTATTAAAGATCCTGCATATTATAAAGATCCTGTAGATAAAATCAAACGTCTTCGTGAGGTATTGTCAACTGGTGTTACTCCTAGAATAGATTATGGAGAAGGTAATGAATTATCAAACTTAACTGAAGTTAATGTAGGTACTTTATCAGATAATGTAATACCTAGTAGACAGCTTGATAAAATCAATGAATTTGCTAAAAAGTCAGCTGCAGTAAGACTGTTACAGGAAATGCATGACATGACTCAAGAAGAAGCTCTTGCGATGTATGAAAGTGGTGAAGCATTACCTCAAGACGTTGAGGACGCTGCTAATCTTGTAGTTGATAGTAAATTCGGTGGTTATACCAAAGTAAACCAAACAGATGCTACAGTACTTATCTCTCCTGAATTCTATAAAGAATTGGTTAGAAGAATTGATGGTTGGACTCCTGAAGTAGCTAAAGCTTTTGATATATTAAATAACCCTGAAACAGATTACGAAGCTGATGCAGATACTTATAATGAAGCTTTAGCCGTTACATTAAAACCTTTGAAGTTAATGTATTTCGGTGATCATTATGATGTAAATGCAAAGAGAGACATACCCGTATTTGACAAAATGGCTATGTTCCCAGTTCATAGAATATTCTCTACAGGGGATATGGGAGAAGTATTAAAAGTAATGCAAGCCAGAAACATACACATGCTTGCGTTTGAATCTGCAGTTAAAGTTGGTCAAAGAGTTGAAGAAGTTAAATCTAAGATTTACACAGATAAATCAAATACCAAGGTAGACGTAGAAGGTTTAATGAATATGCCTACTCACAAACAGTCTTTAGTTAATTTTAGACGTCAGCTAGTAACTGATCCACACCATGCAGATAGACAGATGTTTGTATCTCAGGCTCAAAAAGCAGCTATGGGTAACATTAGAACAGCTTGGACATATACTACTCCCAATGGTGTATCTTACTCTGGACAAGAAGTTATTGATAACTTTAACGGAGCTCACAACGCTATTACTGAATTTGGTAGAAAGAGTATAGAAAAAGACTTCGGCATTGACGCTAATAATCCACAAGCTAGTATCGTTAAGTTTGCTAATATTCTTAAGAGAAAAGCAGAGAATTCAAACATGAATGATAATGTTTTGAATGGTCTTACTGTAGAAGATGGCAATACTAATGCTCCTATTTCAGGTTTGTCTGATAACTCTTGGATTGAAAGTGGTCTTATATCAATGTTGAACAAAGCTATAGTAGATACCAATCTACCAGGTGGTATGTTCATTCAGATGTCTTCTATCTTATATAATAGATTAGCTGTAACATCTGATGCTAACAATGTAAGAAAGCTTAATTTTGTTAATAATGATGGTAGTATGGATTGTGTTATATCAATTAACTTATTGAAACACATTATACCTAATTATGATAAAATGACTTTCAGTCAAGCTAAAGCGTGGTTAATAAAACACGATATAATTGGTCCAGATACAAAGGCAATAGCGATGGGTTATCGTATCCCTGCACAGGGTCAAGCTTCTACAGCGGCTTTAAAAGTGATAGACGTTTATCCTGAACAGATTGGTGATACTATTACTCTTCCTGATGAATTTACCGCTTTAACAGGTTCAGACTTTGATATTGATAAACTGTTTATTGCCAGATATAACTATGATAATAATGGTAATAGAATCAAGTTCGAAACAAAAGATCAATACGTTCAGAGACTAAGAGCCACAGGTTTGGATGATGAGACTGTAGTAAGAAAAGCTTATGAGAGATACAATGGTAAAACTGATTTTGAAGCAAATAGTAGAGAAGCAAATGAAAACATGCTTCTTGATATGTATTTGTCAGTAATTAGTAATCCTATGAACTTTGCAGAAGCTAGACAGCCTCTTGATACTGTGACAGATTATCTGAAAGATAAAATTCTTAAGGATGTTGATAAATTAACCGGTCAAGGTAAAAGAACTAGTAAATCTCAATTGTATTTCTCTACTCCGGCATTCCAAAGTAGAACTAAAGCTGAGTTGAATGGTGGTAAGTTTGGTATTGGTCCGTTTGCATTAGCTAATGCTCATCAAGTATTAACTCAATTAGTTAAATTGAATTTCAAACCAAATAAAGTATTGAGCGATTATGGTATACGTGATTTGCATCATATCCAGAGTGAAGACACTAATAAGATCAATGTCTTAGACTGGTTATCTGCTTTGATTAATGCTCACGTAGACGTAGCTAAAGACCCATATATTATTCGTTTGAATGTACGTAAATTAACTTTTAACATGACTAACTTCTTAATTAGAAGTGGTAAAGGTGAAAGTACATTCTATTTCTTACCTCAACAGATATTAAAAGACTATGCAACTGAATATGATAAATATTCTGGTTTTTATGGGGTTGAAATACCTGCTGGTAAAAATCCTGAAAGATTAGCATTTACTAAAATTTGGAACGATTACTATAAGAAAGCAAAAGAGTTATCCGGTGGTAAGAAAGAGAATCTTCTGAACTATCTTAAGGATAAAGGTGTAGGTACTAATCAAAGAAAAACTATGTTTACTGTACCACATCTTAGAAAACAATTGCAGAAAACTGAAACTTTTGATTGGTACTATAATCAATTATTAATTCTTAAGGCTTATGAAGAATTAACTCCATTTTCTAAGAGTTTGTCAGAATTAACTAACTTATCTCAAATTGATACTAAGAGATTTGGTAATAACTTTGGTTTACAAAGCGCATTCTTGGATAAATGGAAACAGTATATGACTGAACAGGCTGTTTTCGACAATCCTTTGAAAGTGTTTACTAATACATTCTTGGGTAAGAAAATGATCGATGGATTAGTATTTCCTAGAAATGCATTCCAGAATGTCATGATTAGACTTACTCCAGAATTTGAAACCTTACGATCATTAATTGAATACTATACCAAAGGCTATGCAGTAAGTGATGATACATATATTAACAACATCACTAGAGCAATGGAAGTATCCTATAAGACTAAATTCTTTAATCAGTATGTTAAAGATAATCAAATGGGATTTCGTGGTATGCTGTTTGGTAAGGATGGTATTTCTAGAAGATTAGATAGACTTAAATCCGATATATTACAAGGCAAATACCCTTCATTACTTGGGAGTGATGGTAGTTTTTCAAATGTGTTAATTAACAATATCTTTAGTAGACCTAAAGAAGATGACGCAGAATTACAAGGACCAGATTTCATTGCATATAAACCCAATAAGAGTGGTGATAATAATTTAGAAAATGAAATAATTCGTGCTTGGGAAGAACTCTACGAAAGTGATTATAAAGAAGTAAGAGAATTTGCTAAAGATCTTGCAATATATTCTTTCTACACTTCTGGAGATGCTTTTGGTAAAAATAATATATTTAGATATGTTCCTAACTCCATAAGAGAAGAAATAGGGTATTTTGATTATATTAGAGAATTGGAAAAACATCCTGAAAACGTTATATCCCAAATAGATTTACAAGAGGTAATTAGAAATCTGTGGTGGAATGATCACGTAGTTCCTGCTATTGAATACTATAAATTGGATTCTAGCTATGAAACTATTGAAGAAGAAGGTAGAGCAGTATACAGACCTGTTGCTCATGATGATAGTGGATTATTTGTAACCAATAAGAAAGGAGAACAAGTTGAAATACCATCTATAATTTATGATGAATCTAGTAAATTTAGAGGTATTGTAGGTTATAATGAAGCTGGTAACCCTATACATTATCTTTACAAGAAAGTTAAATTAGATAAGAATAATGATCCTAGAACCACTTTCTTATACAAATACATCGGTATAGATGAAAATAAAGTACCAGTATATCAATTAATTAATAAAAAAGGTTTAAGTTATAAGGGTAATGTACTTGTTGAATTTGGTTTTAAGAAATCTTCTGTAGGCTATAATAATATAGTACCTACAGGTTTAGACTTTACTCCATCTAAAGCTATAACTTATGTACAAGATTTAACTCCTGTTAAAGCTAGTTTACAGACTAAAATATTCAATCAAGCTGGAGAATTCAATGAAAATGCTTTACAGACTGTAGCTACTGAAAACGTTGACTTACAGAATACTGAACCTTTAGCTTATCAAGAATGGTCTAAGACTTATCAATCAAGAAATGGTGAAGCTGCATCTCAAGAAGCTTATCAGCAGTATCTTGATAATTTTGAATACGGTACAAAGAAACAAGTACCTACTGAAGCAAAAGAAACAAATCTTGCCGAAACTTGGTCTCAAAAAGAAGGTTGGTCTACTGAATACTTTAATTCCAAAGTATTACCAAAAATAAATGAAGCGTGGCAAATTGAATACGAATTAGCTCCTGATCAAACTGCTCCAGCTAAATTCAAAGGTAATATGACATTCGATTATGGAGAAAATGGTAGATCAGAATTAAAATCCAAATCAACATTAGAAGCAATTAAGAATGGTGAGAGAACCGCAACTACAAGATATGAGTCACAAGGACATCTAGATTACTGGAAGCAAGCCAAGGTTGGTGATATTATTGAATGGAAACGTGGAGATGAATCTGTTAAAGTAATGGTTACAAAACCTTTAACTAAACTAAGAACCTCAGATGCTACTCAACAAAATCTATTTGCAGATGAACAGCCTTCAGAAACCATTAACATCTATGCTGGTACTGGTGAAAATGCAGATTTAAGCAACTTTGCAGTTAGGCCTATATCTACTACTGATTTTGCTGAATCTTTTGAGAATTGGGAAAAACCTGAGCTTATATACAATATTTTGATGAGTCTGGGTGTAAGTAACACTTATCAAACTGTAGAAGGAGCCTTTCAAGCATCTAAAATTTATTACTCCGATACTAATCAAAACGCAATACCAGAGTTACGTAAGAAATTAATGGTTGCTTCTGGTGCAGAAGCCAGATTATTAGGTAGAAGTATAAAAGGATTAAATAAGGAGGCTTGGGATAGAGATTCGTCTGATATTATGAAAATATTATTAATAGTATCTTTTAAACAAAACCCAAATGCAGCACAAAGATTATTATCCACAGGTGATGCGATTCTTACTCACACTCAAGATAAAGGTAAATGGGGTACAGAATTTCCAAGAATATTAATGGAAGTAAGAGAAGAATTGAGGAATGCACAAGAGGAGGTAAAACCTTCAGAGACTACTACTCAATTTAATGAACTTCAACAATATGCTAATCAAGTAGGTTTAACAGAAGCTCTACCTAAAGTAGAAGAAGTAAAACAAGCTGTTGAAGAAACTAAGCAAATACAAGATAAATATGTATATACTTTTGATGACGGTTTAGAGGTTAAATTAGATTTTGAATTGAATGATCAACAGAAATCTGCTTTGAAAGAGTTAGAAGCATTTGTTAATGGAGATGATACATCTATTACTTTGTCTGGTTATGCTGGTACAGGTAAGACTACTATTATGGGTATATTTAATGAGTATTTGAAGCGTAGAATACAGGCAGATATTATTTTCTCAGCTCCAACCCATAGAGCGAACGCTGTAACTAGACAGAAAACCCCAAATGCAAAAGTAATTACACTTCAAAGTTTATTGGGATTGCGTCCTGATTTTGATATTACTGAAGATGTATTTGATCTACACAAATTGAAATTTGAACAAGTAGCTGCTGTTAAAATAGAAGATGCTTCAATAGTTATAGTTGATGAGGCTTCAATGATTCAAGACAGTTTGTATGATTTCTTACTTGAACAAATTGCAGCAAAAGGAGCTCAGATTATATTTGTGGGGGATAAAGGTCAATTAAGACCAGTAAAAGCAAATAATATATCTAAAGTATTTAGAAATGATGGTGCACAATTACAGTTAACCAAAGTAGAAAGAACTGGGGATAACCCTATATTAAAAGAATCTACTAGAGTAAGAAATGGGGAAGGTTTGAGCTATGAAACAGACATTGCTCCTAATGGTCAAGGAGTTGAGTACTCATCAGATAAAACTAGAATTAGAGAATTTGTTAGAACTTCATTAAAAGAAATGAAAGATTCACAAGATCCTCTATATTTTAGAGTCTTGGCTGCAACAAATGCTTCTGTGGATGCTTATAACTCTGCAATAAGACAAATTCTATATGGTAGAAGACCAGCGCAACTGTATGAAGGCGAACTTGTAATGGGTTATTCTAATAGAGAATATGATTCTTTGAGAAAGAAATACAAATTAATGAATAGTGGTGACTACGTAGTGCAAAGTGTTAAACCCACTACTATTCAAATTGATTTAACATATCCTGATAGAAAAGAAAGTATAAGTATGGAAGGATATAAAGTTACTCTCAAAGATGCAATAGATACTTCTGCTTCTTCGTTTACTATTGATGTAGTATCTAATTTTGAAACAGATGAAAATATCATAAAAGTTCAAGAATATATACAGACCTTGTGGAGTATGCGTAAGCAATTGTTAGCTGAGGGAAATCCGACTGCAGCTAAAGCTGTTATTGAAAAAATCAATAATATACAAAATAGGATTCATACTATGCGAGATGTTAAAGATGCTAATGGTAGATTAAAGCTTAGAAAATCGTTTGATTACGGATATGCTCACACAATTCATAAATCTCAAGGTGGTACTTATAGTAAAGTTTTAATTAACGACAGTAGTATAAATACTTTTGGTTTTAATGATAAAAATGGTCAAGAAGTAAGACAAGAATTGAAGTATGTAGCAGTATCTAGAGCAAAGAACTATGTAATGGTTCAGACTTTAGAAAAAGCAAAACAACAAGTAGTAGAGGATTATGATTTAGATGAAGAATTTGTATCTGCTACTGCAGCTGACTTGAAACAAGCAGCGAATGATTCTGCTACGGAAGAATTAGATAAAATGGGTAAACAACGTAAAAAAGAATGTGAATAATTATGCAGTGTTTAAATATTAAAAATCCAGAAGTTGCAGCTTTACTTAAAGAGTATACAGAAATATTAGGTAGTGAGAATGCTGCATATTATGTTCTTTCAGAAAACAATGGATATGGCTTAGATAAGACTCCCAATGGGGAGTCTTCTAAACTATTTAATGACTTGTTGAAGCATTACAAAAATGATGCTGTAAAAGCAATTAAAGCCAAATCTATTGTATTCTCCAATCAGTTTACTCCAGAAAATGTAAGTAAAGGAGAAGCTTCTGTAAGTGCTGTTTTGAAAGCTAATGAGACCATTAATAAACCCACATTTGTGCCAACTTCTATCAATAATGTATATGTTAAGTTAATGTTCTCTATACAGCGTAGAATGAAAGATATCCAATATTCTAAATATACAGATCCAAACAAACTAGATGAACTGAGAGCTTTAGAATTTAGATTAAATCAATTAGAAAATGATAAAGCTACTTTAGAATTCATAGATTATATGGATCAAGATATCAATTCTGCATTAGATGAAACTTTAAGAATATTATCTAGAGTAAAAGAAGCTGCTAAATATGGTAATGATCATGAGATTTCTAATGCCGAATTAGATTTAATTAAAAAAGGTTATATAGGATTTTACAATAACGTTGCCACTAATTTGCAAAACATGTTAGACGATGATACTACTTTTGATTATTTCAATAATGAACAATTGATTAATGATACAAAAGTAGCATTAAAAAGAATCATGGGCAATTATGCAGAACTTGTTAGAAATTTCAATAATGTAGTTGATATAATTGCTAAAGATAACTTTATTAAAGAAGCTACAAAAGCAGGTTCATACACTATAGAACAATTAAAAAACATATTAGAAGAAGGTGATTTAGATATCAATTTGTGGGACCAATGGGTTGGTAGTACACAGTATTCCAATAGTGAATTAGTTAGGATTATGATGAATAAAATAATCGCTGTTAAGAATGCCGTGGCGGATGAAGAGAGAATCAAAGGTAAAGAACTATTAAATCTACTAGATCAAGTAGATAAAGCTAAATTGGCTTATTTCCATGAGAAAACAAAAGATGGTCATAAAACAGGGTTTATGACTAGAGATTTGAATTACGGTGAACATTATCAGAAGCTTTTCAAATATCAAAGAGATTTAGCAGATAAATTAGGTTTTGGAGATAAAGATATATCCGAAGTACCAGGTTTATTGAATAAAGAACAATTAAAGACTTGGAACACTGAAAACAATAAATGGCACGCTAAATACAGTATTCGTAGATTTGTACCAGAGTATTATGAACTAACAAATAGTCTTAGTGAAGAAGCTAGAACAAGAAGAGATACAATTAATATGGAAATTAATTTGCTTCTCAATAACACTAGAGATGAAAGTGGTGATGTACATAGAGAATTATTATCTGATGAAGATTATGGTAAATTACAGGAATTGGAGAATAGTAGACGTAATTTAGCAAACCCATTCTATGCAGATGGTACTACAAAAGCTGGTTTAGATTTGGAGATAGCTAGAGAAATGCAGCAATATAATGAAAAGCTTAGAACTAAGTTGAACTATAAGCCTAATATGGAAAAGTACAACAAAGCTAAAGCAGCTGCTAAGAAGAATCTTTCTCCAGAATTATTCAAGAAATGGGAGCAGAGAAACTCTGTTGAAAGAATCAAAGAAGAATTCTGGGAAGATATTAAAATGTTATCTTCTAATCTAACTAAATCTGATAATCAGATATTATATGAAAATGCTAGAAAGAATCTCTTGAAATTGTATGCTAGAGAAGACGGTATATTCAACGTTGATGCTATGCCTGAGAATGTTAAGTCTATGATAAATACATATGACGTAATGATATCCGATGAAGCTATTGCTAACAGAGATAAATCAAAGAAATCTAGAGTAATGGAGATAGCTAAATGGGATATCAACCCTAAATTCTATGAAGAATACGAACGTATGGAAAAACAGGGTGAAGCTGCATTTAACGCATGGTTCTCTGTAAATGCTAGATACACTTCTAGAGGTGACGTTGTACCAGCTTCTTTCTGGCGTAAATTAGTTCCAAAGGATGAATTTAAATCAAAATACGTAGAAAGAATACCTAATAGATCTTGGGCAGAAATTGATAGAGAATCTCCATTCTATGATCCTAGATTTACTAAGTATGAAGATCGTGGTGAAACTGTAATACCAAATCCCAAATACTTTGATAATAGTGCCGCTTACAAAAAGATTACAAGTGATCCTAAATTAAAAGCATTATATGACGCTTTAGTGGATGTTATGGATTTATCCAATTCTAAGATTGGATTCCTGAGATACGCTAATAAATACAAATTACCTCAGATTGAAGGTGGTTCATGGACTCAAATCCGTAGTAAAGATAACTTCTTAAAAGGTATAGCTTACGCTGCACAGGATTTATATACAGTAAAAGATGATGATGATAGGTATATGATAGAAAATGCTAAAAGGTCTGACGGTTCTTTAGTTAAATTAATACCTACCAGATATATTAAAATGTTGGATAATCCTGATGCGATTACTAATGATATAGTAGGTTCTATCATTCATTACTACAAAATGGCTGTAAACTACGAAAAGATGAGTGAAGCTGCTCCTGAATTAGAATTAGCTTTAGATTTCGTTAGTAGAATGGATTTTAAAGATAAAAAAGGTGGTAAAATATCTGGAGTAGAAAGTAAAACTTATGACAAAATGAAAGACTTAATGGATCGTTTTGTTTACGGCATGGAGAAAGATGCTAAAGAAGTTGATATAAAACTACCAAAAGGCAAACATGTTAAATTAAGTATTGATAAATTAGTAAATAACTTAGCAGCATATACAAGAATCCAAGGTATATCTCAGAATCTTAATGTTATTCTAACAGGTTTGATTACAAACAAGATTCAAAATAGATTGGAAGCAATGTCTGGTATTTACTTTGGAAATGAGGAACTTGCTAAAGCAACTAAAACCTTGTTACCAGCTTATGTAGATGCTATTAAAAATATAGGTAAAGCTAACAATAAAAACAAGGTATTATGTTATCTTGAATTTTTAGGTGTAGTCAGAGACAATGAACAAACATTTAGCAAACTAAATCAGTCTCGATTACTCAGGGCTTTGAATCAACATTACTGGTATTTTGGTCATGAAATAGGTGATATTATTACTAAAGGTAAATTAGCTTTATCTGTAGCTTTCTTTAATAAATATGATCCTGAAACTGGTAAATTTGTGAATAAGAATCAGTTCTTAAGGAAATTCAAAGATAAGAAGAAGGGTAAAGCTGCCTGGAATGCGTTAAATATTACGTTCTTTGATGCTTTTGAAGTTAAAGATAATCAATTAGTAGTAAGACCAGAGTATGCTAAGATAGTGGATGAAAAAACTTTAAATAGAATCAAGAATACTACTAAACAAATTGCTACTAGAATTGATACCCAGTTAACTGATTTAGATAAATCAAAATTACATTCTACTTTGATTGGTCAGTTATTACTTATTTATCGTAACTTTATCTTGGTTAACTTACAAACTAAATTCTTAACTAAGAGACAGTTCAATTATTCTACTGGTATGTGGAGTGAAGCACAAATACCGGCGGCTTATGAATATATAAAAAGGAATTACTTTGACAAAAGTAAGATAGATCAATTAAGAGAACTGTACAAAGATCATTATGATGAATTAGATGATTATGAAAAAGGTTGTTTAAAGAGAGTTACATATGAATTTTTATTTTCTACTTTAGGTTTTTGGTTGATTTCTTCCATAATACGTGCTATGGCGGATGAAGACAGAGATAACTGGTGGAAACAGGAAGCTGCATATCTTACGTTAAGAGCCTCTTTGGAAACTCGTGGTAATGTATTACCCATTGAAGTGTTTAACATGCTTAATACTCCTACTGCCGCATGGTCTACGTTACAGTACTGGGGTGATTTAACTACAGTAGCTTTGCAAGATCCTACAGAAGAAATAAATAAAGGACCATATAGAGGTCTGAACCGATTACAACGATCCTTAATTAAGGCAACTCCTTTAAGGAGTATATATGAAGCAAAAGATCCAAGATCTAAATTAGAATATTATGATAATTTGATTTCAATCTTTTAGTCTACGGCCCTAAATTTTTTAAAGGCAACAATAAGAAGCCCCTTTAGTATTATACTATTGGGGCTTTATTGTGTCTTGTAGTGTAATATTTTCACTTAGTGGTTTTATAGTCTTAGTATTTTCATCAAACAAATACTTATGTAATTTACCATTTACTCCAGCATTCCAAAAATTCAATATCTTGATTTTTGTTTCATAACCAAGTGATTTGTATAAACCATACTCAATTTTTTTAGTTATGACATGTATACAGTAAGCCCTATTAAAAGCTAAAACTGTATATTTAATTTTATTCATAGTTATAGTATAACTACAATGAAATAAATGATGTTGTTTTAATATATTTAACAAATAAGGCTTTATATTATGAAATACTAAAAAAACGTGACTTGAAAGGAGTGGATTATTAACATCATTCATATACATGTTAACAAATTCACTATCATCCAAGTCACGTTTACTTAAAATATCACCGAAAATCTGAGGAAGTGAAAATATACTATGTTTAGTATATTTATCTATCAGCATATTATTTCAGCACCGTCTTCATCATAATATTCTTTCATATGATCCCATAGATTATTATCTTTATGCCAGGCAATTCGTTTTATGGCATAATCTATGGCTACAAGCCTTTCCTCAACTGTTTTAGGATTGAATTTAAAGACTCTAACTTCATACCCATCATGAGATTGTACTGCAATAATATAAGTTTCGTATTCATATTCTTCAATATTAAGTTTTAGTTCGTTTTTAAAATACCAATGGATAGCTAACCAATAGTAAGCTAATTGACGACAATAATCAAATTCTTCTACTGAGTGTTTAAAATTATAAACATCAGCTGTCGTCTTTATATCCACTAATATTATTTTTTTATTTGTATGATCTATCATTACTCTATCTAGTAATGATTTACATGGTAAATCTCCTAATGAAGAAGCATTAGGATACTCCCAATTAATATGAAATTCATTATGAACTTCAAATGTTTCTGGATAGTTAAATAATAATTCATTTGCTTTCTTATGATCTTCCATATTTTTTTTAATTGCTTTTAACATATTAAGATCTGCAAATGATATTACTTTTTTAGAATCTTTATTTCTAAAGTATTCTATGTAATTTTGATATAATTCTACTAATTCTTTTGCTTCTTGAATCTTTTTCTCTTTAGATTTATTATTATTATAAGCTGCTTCATAACTCATAATTAATATATCATCTTTAGATGCAAAAGGATCAACTAGTCTTGCAGTAGAATAGAATTCAAGTAAATCTTTTTGTTGCTTTACTTTGGGCACTGCAAAATCTAATATAATATAATCTTTCCAAAATTCTTCTGGTTGAAGAATATATTCATGTATCATAGTGCCTTTATCCAGAAAACTAGCTTTTAGACCTTCTTTTCCGTCAAGCATTTCTTTAAGATATCTTGGTCCTTTTTTTAAGAACCATCCGATATTAGAATTACTTATACGAGTAAGATCTTCATAATACGGTATAGATATATCCATTACTCTTCAAATAAAATTAGATTTTCATATGCATTTATACTAGCGTAAGTCATCATATCGTTATACTCATCGCAAGATAACATAATATCTAATTCTATCTGATTGAATTCTTCAACCATATTCTGTTCGTCTAACTTAACGTTAATCTTTTCGTAATTTTTCATAGTTCAAATGTTAGTGGTTTATAATTAATCGAATAAGATTCATCTAATATACTTACATTAGCATATTTTGTACCTGCGTACTCTTGTAATGTGTGATCTCCGGAATGAATGTGTCCAGATAATACATACTTAGGTTTCTTTTCTACAATTTCATCAAATAAATAGATATTACCTGCTGGTACACCATTGGGATATGTTTCGCTTTTCTGTTCCATAATATTTGCTACATATCCTACTTGGGGAGAATCATGACACATCAATATATCTACATTTTTTGGTATAGTACTATAAACACTTGGTAATATAACATTACCAGGCATATATGCCCAGCAACCAAAATCCTTACAATACGGTGTACCATATATTTTGTAGTATTTATGATCTACATCTGAATAAATATTTGCTTCTCCATTAATTAAGATAGTTAATTTATCAAATAGATGTGTTTGAGGTTGAGTAATCATTTTTTCAAACCAAAAATCATGATTACCTGGAGTAAGTATTACTCTATCACAAGGTAGATTCATAATCCACTTTTGAAACTCATTAAAGAACCATTTAGTCATTTGTATATAGTCTCTTTGAACTTCTAATGGTGAAATATCTCCACAAATCAATAATGTATCACATGGTTCTATATCAATAAGATTACCATGTAAATCACTAATCGCAGTTATTTTCATATCCTATTTTCTTAGATTTTTTGGTTTTATCTCTAATAAATAGATATTCATTAAATCTATCATTAAAGAAAGTGTTAGTAGAAATAAATTTAATCTCTTCTACTTTTAAGTTTTTTAACTTCTCGTTTATGTTCAGTTAACATTTCATTACATTTATCTCTTAAACATTCTACAAAAACAAGACATTCATTTCCTTCAAATTGTTTAAAGAATTGATCTGCAGCTTCTTTGTATATATCTATACCATGATTTTGTTTACAATATTCTTTATGATCACTTAGAATCATATCTTCAAAATCATCATCAGCTTTTTCAAATATATGCATTAAAATTGCAGTTCTATGAGATATTTGTATGAATTTTCTTTTATAGTTCTTGAATTCGTCTAATACATTCATCTGTTTCTTTATGATTATGTACTACAAATAGCTTATACTTATCAGCTAAACCTTTATTCAATAATGACCACATAAACCATTTCCATTTATAAGGCCATACATCATTAGGTCTTCCTTTAGCTTCGATAATAAAATTATCTCCAACGAAATCTGGAGTATAAGTCATAGCACGAATCTTTTTACCACAAAATGTAAATGATGGAATTAATTCAAACTTAATAGGCTCATATTCTGCTTTGAGATTATGAGCCTTTAATTGTTTATAAACATAAGTTTCTAATTGTGATTTGAACTGTATTCCATCATATACATTAGGTGTAGCATTTTTAATTTTCTTGTTCTGTGAGGTCTTTCTTTTTCTTCTTGTAGTTTTCATATGCTTCTAATATAGCTTCGATTCCTTCACAGACCATTGTAGCACCAAGATTAGAAATAAATACAATTAGTGCTAATTCAAATGTTGTTACCATCTTTTTCTATTTTTTAATTATTTCAATAATGAATAATCTTCTTAAGTTAAAATATATTTCTAAACTTAATATGGTTCCACATACTATAGTACACAATAAGCTTGCAATATCCATATCTTGAACTTTAGTTCCTGCTATTATCTCTGCTATAAATACTATTACAAAAAGAATATAGATAAAAGAATATATACTAGTTGTTATAATATTTTTATACTTTTTTAGATTCTTTAGTTTCATGTTTTTCTAAATATTTAGAAAGTTTTTCTAAAGATATTAAATCATAGTTAGCTAGATTTCCATCTATGCCTACATCTACTCTTAATTCTTTAGAATCTGTGTTTATTTGATCTACTTTTCCATGACAATGTCCATGTATCATAACAGATCCTTTATCTTTATGTTCCCAACTTAATATTGGAAAATGACACATAATAATTTCTAGATCTTTATATAAGAAATTATATACAGATTTCTTAAACTTAATATTCTTGATTTGAGTAATATGATTAAAATAACATTTTAAATGATCTGGTATTTTATCATGATTACCAAGTATTAATACTTTATTACCATTTAGTCTTTGAAATAGTTTTCTTTTATCTTCTACTTCACCAAATGCTAAATCACCAAGAATATACACTGTATCTTTCTTATTTACTCTAGAATTCCATAACTGTATCATAGCTTCTTTAGCTTTTTCAACAGTATTTCCAAATATTTCTTTACGTTTTGGATGAAACTCTAGTATTCGATCATGAAAGAAATGTAGATCTGAAGTAAACCATATCATAATGTTTCTTTTAACCAATTTTTAATAATTTCAAATCCGTTTAATTTTATCGCATCTGATATATCCTTAGCTTTCCATTTTTTATGTACTAGAAAGCCGTTTAAACCTATTTTAAGGCTTATCTTACGCATATTCTTTACTCCAGGAATATCTCTATCAAAACATATTAAAATGCGCTTAAATCGAAGCTTAAGATCATCTATAACGTCTGGAGTAAGAAAAGTACTTTCTGAAGATGGTGATATTGCAGTATATCCCATTTCATATAAACACATAACATCTTTCAATGACTTAGTAATAATCAATAAATCGCCTTTTTTAGGTAATTGTTCATATCCTTGAATATCATAAGGAGCTAGATTATTACGCCATTTAGTATATTTATCTGCTAATGGTCTATAAATTTTAAAATGATCATATACTTTATAAGCATACATAGGATTTTCATTCTTATATATACCTTTAACGATACCATCACATAAATAGTATTTTATACTAAATACATTAAATTTAGTTAATGTTTCCTTAGTAATACCAAACTGTGACCAATATTGTTTATCAACATCTGTCCAATCTTGTCTAACAACACCTATTACAGTGTCTTTAGATTCATATTGCTTTGTACTTTTAAGTTTGGTATTATTAGTAATAGACATATCAGTTACTATACGGTTTAATATGTCATTATAATTTGTTAAACCTGTATAAAGCTCTACAAATTTAATAACATCTCCACATTCACCATTTCCATGATCTTTAAATAGTAATTTACCTGATTTTCTACTTCTGAATATTCCAAATGAAGGATTTTTATCTTCTCTAAATGGACTATTATATATAAAACCAATCTTAAATTGTCCAATATATCTAGCGTAAATATCATATTCTGTGACTTTTGATAAGATATAATCCAAAGTAATTGGAGTATCTTGCTGTTTTATTTTTGTAGAGTCATACATATGATATAGATTTAAATAAAGTGAAGAGTGGCGGACTCGAACCGCCCCATTTAAATACATGCTAGTTAGCATTTGTATTAGGCCCATTCACACATCTGCTCATTTCTTATATTAAAGAAATATGTGCTTACTCTTCTCCACCTTTAACAATACCCCCTGTGTGGTCAGTGCCAGCCTACGATCCGGTATACTTACATGACAAAAGTCAGAGGTAGTATAGTCTTCGTTCTATTGCGCAAATAGAATTATATCTTAAAACGGCAATCCATTAGGATCTGCGCTGTTATTTTCATCCATAGAACTTCCCATAGAGAAAGGACTTGGATTAGATTTTTCTAAATCTGCTACAATAGGCTTCTCGAATTGATCGATACCTAATTTTACAATAACAGATTTATTTTCGTTTACCAAAGACATTGGTTCAATAAACGTATACTTTGCATACTTTGGTAGTGTAGTATAACCACTATTATTGTATACAATTTTAACTCTCAACAAAGTAGTCAAATCTGCTTTATTCAGCATTTCTGTTACCCATTGAGCAAACTGAGTGAAGTTTTCACCGATAAACTTACGATCTTCAGCATTAGGATAATAACATTTTAAAATTTGTTCAATTCTTGAAAATTGATTATCACATTTATTCTGAAAACTTTCTTCAGTTTCATCAGATCTCTTAGAAGGTTCCCATTCAGTATGCGTCAGCAATTTACCTTCTTTTTCAAACTTAAATTCAATAAAACTATTACCATTGATAGATTTATCAAATCTTACTGCAGTTAACATTACGTTATCTTCAATACCTGCTGACAAATGTGCTACGTCTTTCTTTACAATAGTCTTGGCTCTTTCGGAACTATACATATTCTTTAATTTTGGTTAACTTAAACTTCTGGTAAATAAATTCTGTCCCAATGAAATGTTAATTCATTGTTTTCATTGCTTTCTGCAATTACTATTTTTTGCTCACGCAAATGTGGTGCTCTTGCTCCTTTTGTAGTTTCATCTTTACTATCGAAATTAATAATTGTTTCATTACCTTTTCGATACATAAAGCCTACTGCATCAGCTTCACCACATATAATATCTCCTAGTTTACCTACAAGATCTAAGGACATTTCTGTCATATCCTCACCATTCTTATTAATCATTTTATCCTTAGTATGACCAATAAGAATTAAGTTATCAGTAAGTTCTTTAAACATGTCGATAACTTTTCTTACAGCAAGTCTGATATATTGATATCCTGCTCCTTGTGGAAGCAATCTAACATCAGTACCTTGCCAAGATTTTCCTTGAGGTTGAGCTTTATAGAGAGTACCCGCATAAGGTAGACATATTTCTTCTAGTCGTGTAGCATTATCTATAGTAATATACTTATAGGGCTTTTTACCTGTTTCTTTGATCTTTTCTCTGATTGCATTTGCAATATCAGCAAAATCATTAACAGTTCTCGCTTGTACTGCCAATGCATCTAAGAATTCAGATCCACCTTCTAGATCAATAATTAAATTATTCTCTAGAGCTGCTACACAACTAGTTTTACCAGTTTTAGGTCGACCGTAAATAATCAAAAATCTAGGATTATTTACTTTTGCTTTTACTTTTTCTGTAGGTAATACTATCATATTAAGATATTTTTACCTTTCCAGATATAATTTGATAAGTTACGAAAGAATTTGATAAAATTTGAAAGAATCTGAAAAGTTTTGTTAATAATTACGCAGCAAAAATAGCGTTAATTTCTACTGCAATATTATAAATATTAATTTGATCTTCTTTCTTCATAGTTGTAAAGAAATCAGAACGAGTAAATGTCGGAATAATTTCTGAACCTACCTGAATATAATTACCATGAATTTTAATTGGTGTATCACAGATAATAAAATCATAAGTAGGATTACTAGCATAATATGCACATTCTAACAAATGTGTAGCTGCTTTATTCCATTCCAGATTCAGAGAAGTAGGAGAAATATTTGTAATTGTAAAACTCGGCTTCTCAAACGTATATTTCTTCGTCGGTTCATCACCGAAGATGATATAAATATTATCTTTCTTATCTTCTTTCTTTGCCCAAGGAACTAGATTCTTAAAGGCTTTTGTCAGAAGATTATCAATATAATTATCATCTTTTTTCTTACTGATTTTCTCGTAATACGGATTCAAGAAATCATAAGTGTTAAAGTTAAAGTTATTATTGTTACCCTTTTTATTCAAAAATGTTGTAGTCATGTTAGCCAAAAATTAAATTAATACTGTGGTTTATTCTCAGATCTATCTACTTCAATTAAGTTGTTATATTGCAGATCGTTCTCATATTCAAGTATGGCTAATTTGCCTTCTCTAACTTTTAAAAAGTGTAGATATACTTTATTTTGTACAGGTAATCGTGACGGTCCGTATGCAGTAATACCTAATGTTTCAGGTCTTGATAAAACTGCTATAACATCACTACCTTGAAATACAGAATCTGAGGATGATAAGTCACTTCTCATAGGATAATGACTTGATGGATTTATAATCCTTTCAGGCATTTCAATATTACGATTCATTTGAGAAAGTTGAATTATACTTGTTTTACCAACTTTCTTAGCTCTAATAAATACTCTTTCTAATGCTGCTATAATTTTACGCTCATCATTAGTATCATTTCCTTCGACCAATAATGTATGATCTAGAAATATGATAAGCCATTTATCTTTTGCAATCGTATTTTGAAAATAAGTTATAGTATCTTCTATCTTACTTACTGTAGCTGATTCATCTACATAGTAGATGGGATATTGTTTAATAACTTCTACTTCTTTTTCAATATCCTGTAGTAAACTATCAGAAACATCTTCTGATGCACTATATAGCTCTGAAGTTGTGTGACGCAACTTATTAGATAGTTTTCTTCCTACTTGTCTACTAGAGAGCATTTCAAAAGAAAATGATAATACAACTAATTCCTTATCAGGATTAAGTTCAATTAAGTCAGTTTCAAGCGTATTTACAAATGATGATTTACCAGTACCAGAAGCTCCTACTATAGTATAAACACATCCTGGTTCAATACCACCACAGCACATAAAATTAAATTTATTCCACCTACTTTTAAGTGGTTCAATTTCATGATTCTTACGCTGTTTTATATAGGTAACAGCTTCATCAGCGGCTACAGATATATGTTTGTATGGTAAGGGACTAGATAAGTTCTGTTCCATAGAGATTATCTTTTATTGGTTCATTAATTTGTTCTTCATAAATTTCCCATTCAGAGTTAGTAAGCCATTTCCACATAGTTTTCATATAACCTATCTTACCACTCATAAGTTTGTCAGATACTTCTTTTTCTAGACATTGAATGATATGATTATGTAAAATAGTATCATTTTTAACTATTTTATTATATAATGTTCTACATTTCTTTGAATTACCTTGTAAAAAGCCTTTAGTACCATCAGGTCTTACTACTACTATAGGATAATGCTTCTTAAATTCTTCAAATAAATCTGCATTACTAGTAATAATATTTACTAATAGTTCAGTTTCTTTATAAGAAACTTTTTTAGCTTTTTCCTCTCTGATAAGAAATCCTCTGTCGATTAAATCTTGTATATCATTGTCGCTGACCTGGCTAACGATGTCTTTGACCTCTTTGATAGATTTTTGATTATTGTCTAATACAAGATTTAAAAATACTAGCTGACTTAATGAAAGATTGTCTATTTTTTTTAATAGACTTGTATCTATTTCTAGTATCATAATGAATTAATTTAATTCATCTGTTCTAGAGTATGATAGTTTTTGTTAATATTCGTCAAAATTAAACAGATTTAACTGCTTTGGTTTTAATTTTTCAATTACTTTTATACATTGATTAATATAATACTGATAATCTATATCATAAATACTTTGGAATGTCTCTCCTTGAGAGTATTTCCATTGAAGATCTTCATCAGAATAAAATTTATTATGTAATCTTACTCCATGATCTTTTAACATTATTTGATAAGACTTTTTACCAGTATCATCTAATTTCCATTTCCATAAATAGTATCCACTATTACTAACGTAAAAACGATTAGTTCTTTGTTGAATTTGTTCATTATATTCAACTGTCCATTGTTTTCCTGTCTTTTCAGCTTGTAAAAATTTACGTATATCTTTACAAGATTTAATAGTACTTTCTACTGGAATATTATGTATAAAATAATTAATAATAGCTTCTGGAATTATCTTTGGAGATAAACCTTTTCCTAAAGTAATTCCTGTAAGGAAATATCCTTTTTCTTTAACGTGTCCTTCTGGAGATAATCCGAAGTAATCGTTAATAGCTAATTGATAGAATTGAGTAAACTCTTCCGTTTCTAATTTTAATTTAGTTAAGTCTTCCCATTCTTTTAATATCTTTTGTAGTTCTTCGTATTTAGCCTTTTTACACGTATATAAGACACCATCCGTATTAATCTGATGTAACTTACATCCAATAGATAAAAGTCTCTCAGAGAGCTTTAAAAGTAGTAATTGTCCATTAATTCTAATTTGCATTACAGTAAATGGGCTATAACACCAAGAATGTTCATTCTGTAAGTTACCACTTAAACCATTTAATGATAATTTAAGTGTTTTATCTACTACTTTATTCTTATTTTTCTTAGCATTTAATCTTCTTGTACGAATACTAGAATAAGTTTCTAAGAATTCTTTACCTAAATGTGGTGGATATAAATTATGTTCTATAATCATACTAGGATATAGAGAACTAACGTCAGAATCTAATAATAATTCGTCTTCTCGTGGTTTAATAATTTCTATACCACGATCTCCATGAATACCACCAACACCTACAGTTACTTTCATATCTCCAAAAATAAAAGTATTTTCATATCCTTTTCTTCCTGGTGATACATTATGTAGTTGTTTCATTTCTTTTAATAGATTCTGTAATATAGGACTATCAAATTCAATCCAGGGAAATATTACTTTCTCTAGATCTATTTGATCACAAGGACTCCTTAATTGTTCTAATTTTTCTTTAGAAATACCAGTATGTTTAATATATTCTTGTTCAAGAATCTTCATACCAGTATTTACACCATCTAAACTTAGACAATTTATCTTATATTCTTCTTCAATAGCCACTCTTAGATTTAGATCATTTTCGCATCTATATAGTAATTCTTCAGTAGATTCTACATCATTTATATTATATGATATTAATCTATCTATATCCTTTTCAGGAAGGTCTTGATGCCAATCTACTACGAATTCTTCTACATTCTTATATTGCATTGTTACTTGCATCTCTTTTAAAGATACTCGTAAAGCTTTAGAATATAGCATTGTTAATAGATCTATTGATAAGAAGTTTCTAGCGTATTTATACTCTTTCCATAAATCAAAATCAGAATTTTTATCAATTACTAATTGACTCATTCTAAATATTGATTCAGTTAATTCTCTAGTACTATATCTATTAAAATAATGTTCTCTATATAACATTATAATATAGTTTAGTATAGGATTATCATAATGTATATTATTATAACCTACAAAATAGAAATCTTCATAGAAGAATGTAAGAGCTAAATCTTCTATATCTACTCTTCTTGGAGATATTTCAAATACTGTAATCTGTTTTGTTTCGGTATTCTTACAAGTACAAGTAAATACGTTCTTTAAAACTTCAATATCAAAGACTACGCAAGTCTTTCCTTTAATTTTCATAGTACTATGGTTATATAGTTGCGAGAGAAGGATTCGAACCTTCAACCTTAGCCTCGTGAAAGCTACGCGCTACCTTTGCGCCATCTCGCGATATGTGCGTTAAACAGTCGCACCCCTGTAATAATTATGCTGCATTACTTTTAGAAAGTCTACTACGATCTTTAAATTTATCGTTTAGCATCTCACTTACACATTTCTGATCTTTACCGATTCCAGAGTAAGCATAAATACCTACATATGTATCAGGTTCTTCTTTCATACGTTTGTTATGAGCTTCTTTCATACGTTTGTTAAGTTCTTCTGGTTTACAAATGAATGCACAAACAGAATCACTTATAATTTCTGATGAAGCAATTGATGCGATACGTATTAAATAACGTACTTTTTCATCCTTTATTTTTGCTTCTGCAGCTTTGATATATTCCTCTGCTCTAGTTTTATCTATAGCAACATTGTTCTTTACTTTGGGAACTTTTATTCCACCCGTAGTAAGATACTTAGCACGTTTTTCTTCTTTTCGTGCTAGACGAGCTTTTTCAGATTCTATAAAACGTTTAAGATTCAATTGTTGAATCTTTTGTTGTTTAAGATGTTCTGTAAAAATCTTATCTTTACGTAGTTTTCTACGCTCTGCAATCATTGCAAGACGTTCTGTTTCAGTACGTCTACGTTTCTCTACGCGATTAGCATAACCTTGACGGTCTGCTGCAATTTCTGATGCTTGACGTTTCATTTCAGCATTAAAAGCTGCTTTACCAGCTTCTTTTTTAGCTTTTATTGCTTCAATTCTTTCAGCTTTTGTGGTACGTTTGAGTTTAATTTCTTTATGATGCAATCGTTTAAGAGCAAGTTCCGTGTTGTGTTTAATACGTTCTTCACGTTTCTTACTCCATTCTTCTACGGATTGATCCATAAATTCTTCTTTCTCTTTAATACGAGCTTCAATCTCTTCACGTTTAACAGCATGAGCTTTTGCAAGAAAATCTTGTTGTTTCTTAGCATTAGCTATAGCTTCAGGACTAGGAATAGTTTTATTACGTAATTCTGCTTTACGTTCACGTTTCTTTTCAGCTATTGCCATTTTGTCCTTTTTAACTTTCTCCTTAATTTTCTTATCAGCTTCATCGAATTTCTTCTTCTGTTCTTCTTTCTCAATGGCACGAAGAATAATTCTATCAGCTAGATCATTAGCTGCAGATACAATTGCTGCTTTTTTAGCTTTCATTATATCTGACATCTTTTTTAGAAGAGTTTGTTTCACCTCTTCTTTTACTTTGGCTTTTGCAGCTTTTTCTGCAAGCTTAGTTTCAATCTTCTTGATATATTCAGCCTGCTTTTCGTTTAAAGCTTCTACTTTATAACCTAGTTTCAAAGCCTGATATACATCAGACTTCCATGTTTTACTTTCTACCGGATATTTTTTGGTAGAATTGTCAATTGTTTGAGATTTGATATCTTTTTTCATGACTTTACTTTTTAAAATGTTAATATTAATATTTCGAGACTTGTTGGTCTCCGGGGATTCGAACCCCACTTGCCACTCGTTATTTTAATGTTACTTTATGCTATTAGAATAGTTCACAGTTATAAATAGAGATGCTGAACTTTAAAAATAACTTACGGAGACCAGTTTATCTTATGCTGCTAAATACATATATGCAGTAGATATATCTATTTCAGCATTACTGTTGAAATCTTCAAGCTTCTTCTTTAGAGCATTGATTTCCAGCTGCAGTTTATTCTTTAATTTAGTAATATAATCTGCAGTAATTTCTTCAGTTTTAAACAATTTCTTTTTACCAAGTTTAGCTTTTAAACCAGGATTAATAGTCGGAATAGATCCCAACTGAACTAGATACTCATTCTTTTCAGACAAAGTATAAATAATAGGATAGATACTTTCTTTAGGAAAGTCTTTACGACTCTTAAAGCCTAGATTAATAGCAATTGAATCCAGCTTGGTCTGAATTCGATTATTGGACATCTCTGTAATTGTATCCAACAATGCTTTCATATCGTAATTTCGTGTAGCGTTTTTATCGATCAAGTTTTCAGTACGAATAATATTCCACATCTTTTTGATCTCTTTGTCATACTTCTTACGATTTTCAATAATTTCAGTTGATTTAATTTTCTTCATATACTTTTGATTTTAATTGATTAAACATAAAAGTATACTTAAATATGATCAACTACCTGTACTTTGTGGCTATGTTCATCCCGATATGACATCTTCGTCTTATTCTTGAAGCTTTCCTTCACTTAGTATCCATTACAGATACATTATCATAGCCTTATAAGATATAGAGAAAGGACTTGACTTACATCTGCAAGTCCTTTGATATATCTTGAAAAGTAATAATTACATTTAATATATTATTACGTTACATCTGCTATTATATATTCAATATTCTTATTACTTTAGAATAATCAACTTTTATTAACTAGGATACTTACCTATTTTAATCGCATAGAAATCTCCAAAACCATCTTGTACCAATACTCGCTTATTCGGAAGTCTTACCTCACCTTTTTCCGAAGAAGCATGCATTGCTGCAACATCGTTTAGATATCCTAAGCGATAACCAATAAATATCCGAGTAATAGCATAGGAGTAATCTCCTTTATCTAAAGCTTTAGTAAAATCTTTTACAAGACAATCAAAAGCTTCATTGTTTCGCGTTCCTCCTTTTCCAGTAATGACTTTAATAAGCCGTAAACAAATATCATTAGTACTCAATACTTTCTCATCTTTAAAGAGTCTATTGATAAATTTGTATTTTGTTCTGCCTAACGTTACACTACCGTCTTTTTCGACATGAATATATCTAGCTATTTCTTTCTCATCCATGAATAGCAAAGATATAAAGTCTTTATCAGCAAACATATGCTGAAGGTCTAGGAACGCTTCTTTCGTTAAAGGCGTACTCATAGTTTACTTTATCCGAAATAATTATTAATTTCGATACCTTCGGCAGCCATTGCCGTCTTACAAGCAGCAATTTCAGTTTCGTTTGCAGTTTCAAATGTTTTAATGAACCGCATCTGTTCATTGACAAATGCTGTAAGTTTAGCTCGTGATTCCATATTCAGAGCAACTATTTCTTTTGTCAACTGAGGATAATCAATAAAGATTGTAATCTCACCGGTTGATTCGAACCGAGTAATCGCATTCTTTACGCTTTCTGCGTTGGGCTTCGGGATAATATCCGCAATGTCGTTAATACCGGAAATCTGAAGCCGTAACTTCGAATCGCCGTTATACTCTACAAATTTAGTGCCTTCAGCACTTTCTACTTCCTGAGCCATTTTAACCTTAATAGGTTTAATTGAATACAGATTAATCTGCTGACTAGTCCGTAATTCATTGTTCTGTACTTTCCGTGAATAATTCGGATCTACTGAGTTCTTCTCTATAGTGAGAATATATTTACCTAATGATGCACCACACTGTGATGCCAAAATAACTGATTTATCCATTTTTAAATTCCTTTTTTGATTCCGTGGTTGATTCCACCTACGGAGATGTTAAACAATTGATTTACATATTTTATGAGTTTAAATTAACGAGTTTTGCTCTCTTTGTATAGATTTTATTATATAGAGGATGTGTCTAATCGTCTACGTACATTCAAGTACAATCCTTTACAAAGTATAAATATTTTCGTTTTAAACGCATAATCTTCATATTAATGATTTACTTACATCGAAATCAAGGTAGATACTTCCTCTTCCTTTCTGCGTTCCTTGCTTCTACAAAGTAGTTCGGATACCAGAATTAATATTACTTATACGAGTGTCTATATATAATAAATTAATAGCTTATCATACTATTGATACTGCACAGCTTTTTCTTAAGACTAATGAGATCTAAGACATTTAATATACATATTATAATACCATTACTTTAGATTTTACAATTCTCTTACGCTTAAGAGAAAGGAACTATTGCTCATCATATTAACTTAGTATTTCCCGGCGTCTCGGGGTTAATCTCAGCAAGTAATCACAAATACAAAGTAACTGTTTGCAAGACAGTTGCACATGCAGATTGGCCTGTCATGTAGCTTATGATTACCCAGAAGTTAATATTTACCACTTTATCGAATCCGTTACAGATACGGTCGTTTTCTAACGTTACTTAACTAGTTCTGCCCTACAAATGCAGCAACGGTTTTAAGTTTCCTATACGGAATTACATACAATAATATATATTATTATATAACCGTCCATAGGATTGTTTTACAAGCACGAATATTGAGGACTTCCACCTACTTTTCACTACTCTTTCCGCACGACAGGTATCCAGTCTATGAAGATTCATGAAACGCTTTCTAATGAACATATATTGTTGCGCAATATACTCTATTAGTTTTATTTAGCAATAACGGTTGGCTTGCCAAGGACGCAGTCAGGAAACATATACTACTATACAACAGCAGATTCTACTATCCCTAGCGGGGACTCCCCTGGATTTATTATTTCGTGAGCGTAGCCACTACTTAGGTTAAACATGTTATTCTCGCTTTTGTTTAAGAGTGACGTTAACTCTCGGGCCAGTGATGAATCGTTGGATTCAGGTAAATATCATAACATTTACGTTTCTCTGGATTAACAGACTTGAATTTAGCCCATTGACTATACATTAGCCCAACTTTCGCCTTTTATCTCTCGGAAAGCCGACTGAGATCTGATTGAACTTCTACCTTTCTTCTCAGGTAACGGTGTTTCTACCGGCGCATTTAACTTTTCGATAACGTAAATTATTGAGATCCCTCTCACTTCTTGCGAAGTAACCACCTTGCTAAAGGGTGTCGTTATTCTGTAGTAGTGTTATAGGACACGTTTTACAACCTGCTTCTTTCCATATATTATTGTGTCATAACTTGAAGCAAACACTGACACATTTGTATTAATCGTTCTATTAAGTATAGGTTTGGCACCTAATCCGGATAATCTGTCATACTTAAATATAATAAAAGTCTCGAATTCTTATTATATTCTAATGAATTTAAAGTTCATAGTATGGATCATAGCCTCTCAGCCATATGTTTCAAAGTAATAATACAGACTATTATCCTTTACTTCTAAGAGTAAAAGATTACGGAATTGTACCGTTTTACTTCTTTACGTAGCACCTAATAGCACCCTCGATTAATCTCTCTGCCTTCATATCTACTTTTATATGTATTTAAACATACGTTCCAATTTAAACCATTTGGTACCTTGTAGAGAACACTACAGTAGCATTTTTATCTTATCTATATCTTCCAATAATAGATTCAGAATGGATGCTTTGGACACACCCAAGAACGTTAGTCAGGAGTCAAAACTTAGTAAATTTTTGGATATTTACTAAGAGGCAACTCGTGTTTAGTCCCTTCTTGATTTCGTACATGATTGTACCCACGGACATAGGTTTCTCCTTTGTGTAGACTTCAATACACTCATAAATACATCTCATAACTATATTTACTTTAGGATGCCGATACCTTTGCTGAATTTGTCTTCGTGTCTGCTGACCTAGATCGCGTTTTTTAAATCTCCGCCAGACGGTTCTCTGAGATTTTATGGGTTTAGCACGCTATCCCATTTTCTTACTGATGTTTCATGGATAAAGTAATAAATCCACAGTAAGCTATCATATTACCTTTTGAATCACAGTGTTAGCTGTTATCATATTCTCATATCCTGTATTACTTATCTATATATACGAATCCTCTTGGCCTTTGATATTCCTAATATATATATGCTGTCTTATTGCTTTTAAAGTGTACAGCTACAATACCACTATTATAGAATCGCCCTGCTTCTTACTACGGGGGAGAGACTCGTTTTCCCCGGTGCCATTCTACGGTAAGCACATAGTTAATCACTAATACAATAAGCAAAAAATAAACAAAATAAGTAGAATAAAATAATACCAATTAATGATACTATATTAGTTTTAGTTATTTTTTGCTTCATTTCTCTACACTTTTAGGATACTCAGGTACAAATTTGTGAGAGCGGGGAGTTGGTAGAGTAAACATTACCGGTCTCGTTTGTACCTCAGTTTTTGTTTCATATACTACTTTGGGTTTAGATTTTTTATACACTACCTTTTCCACGATTTTCGTGGGGTGATTGACAGTTATATCAGTACTTGTAACGGGTATATTACTTTCCACGATACTTTTACCTGTCTCTAAATCCAGGTTAAGTTTAAAATTACCTGGAATTGGGGGTAACTGAACCGTTTTAATGGTTTCTGTTGCCGTAACACTTTCGGGTTTGAAAATGTTAGTATTGTAGGACATAATAAGACCTACAACGAATACTGTTAAATAAGCAAATTTACCTTTCATTTGATATAATAGGTTATTTATCCATTACAGCCTTAAAATCTTCTTTTGTAAAGAGTGGAAATGCAGCTTCTTTATCGACATACATATTACGTATTTCGATCATTTTATTTGCTGCTTTCAGAGCAAAATCTTCATCAGATTTAGAACCCACTTCATCTTTATAGATGTCATAGAACGGTCCCATAATCTTCTTGAACCAATCTATTAGTTCATCTTCTGCTGGCTTTTGCAATGCAATACGTACAAACGTATCACGAGTTGGAGCCAAAATACCCTTTACCACACAAGGATCTTGTTCGATAGGCTGTGCAGGATCTGCGTGCATTACTTCAATAAACGCTTTAATCAAGTCTACTACATCTTGATCATTCAGACCTTTCATATTCTTCCGTAAGAGAGAATGTGCAAAGATCATAGTCTGACCTAACTTCAACGAAGTTGTGGTAGAAGACATGAGTCCAGAGAGTACAACAATACCTTTCTTACCGATAATGTTGAAATACTCTTTTGCAAGAGCTCCCAAGTTAGCACTACTCCAGATTCCCTTCTGAACGGGATCTTCCGTAGTATTCTCACGATATATCTTAATTTTACCCAAGATACGTAAGAATTTGTTAGATGGAGTTTCTCCTGATTCTTGAAGATCTTGAGTGATTGCAGCTTTTGCTTCATCATCATTCTTCCAATTCAGGGGATTCATCTGTTCTTCGGTAAGTTTTATATGTCTAGGTGGTTTAACTGTTGAAGTTAAACCTGATGCGGCATTCTCTGCATCAGCTGCTGCTTTTGTTTCAGGAGAAATATCCTTAAATTCAAGACGCATCTGATTAGGATCATCTGTAGGATGAGCTTCAAGAGCAACACCCATAGATGCAGCCGTATCAATAGCTTGCTGAACAATAAGTTCATCGTTCGGCGTAAGCATATTACATTCACGTTTCTGTGCAAATGATTGTACAGACAAACGTACAGCATACCACATCATATTGTAATCCAGCATGGATTCCATCTGAATCGTAATAGGTTTACTACGATCCATCCGGGCAGTACGACGTTCAAGCGCCGATAAGAATTCTGCAGCATGATTTGCATCCATTAGATCGTTAGGACCCATAAGTGAAATCAAAGAATCTACTTTTGGTGATTCTAATGGAGAAGTTACAGGCTTCTTTACTTCTTCTGCTGCTACATTTTCTACTGTACCAGTAGCATCAGTAGTAGGCTTTTTTGTCTCCTTTTCCTCTTTCTTAGGAGCTGTAGGAGCTGCGGGTTTAGGAGTTTTATCTTCCTTTAATCCAGTCTTCGGCTGTTCTTTCTTAGTTTGTGTAGCCGGTGCAGCCGCAGGAGCGGCAGTAGTTTTCTTTGTTTTATCGTCAGTCTTCTGACCTTTGTTCTTATTATTTTCCATTTTGATAATGTTTAATTCGCCTTTTCGAATGTTTATAAGTTAATAATTTAATTTAAAAGCTAATAATGTGATCCCTCTATATTCATCTAGGATGAATCTGGGAATGGTGGAGCTATACGTTCAGTATACGCAAGCTTTTTAGAATTTAATCGTGGAAACTCCTTTACTACAGTTTTATAATTCTGTACCTGACTCACAGCCCCAGAATGGCTAGTTTTTACAGGTTCCAACACTGTACAAACAGACTGTGTGGATACAGAATTACTAACTGCAATGGAATTTTCAATCTTGATATTTTCTTTTTTACTATGGTTTCCCTTAGTAGCAAATTGAATACCAAGACCCACGACAACAGAAAATGCCAAAGTAAGCAATAAATTGCTTGCCATTGACGAACTACCGTAATATCGTGCAATTGCAACAATACCGATAATTACTAGCATAGATACAATGAATGTTGTCATGTTTTGTTAGTTTTTGAAATTTTTTGAAAATAATACTTGAGTCTATGCTTAGCTTTGTTTAAGTCAGACTTTACAGTTCCAACTGGTATACCAAGCTCAGCACTTAACTCTTCATAACTTAGATTACCAAAATATCTGAGTTCTAGAAGGTTCCTATATTTGGCTCTAAGTCGAGTTAATGCAATTCTAAGAATATCTATTGACTCTGATTTAATTAAATCAGTTTCGGGATCATTATCACTAGATATTTGAATTGTATTATCCTCATTATCTATAGAGATATTATCTTGTTGATTCTTATTCTTTCTAATATAGTCAATGACTGTATTTACCGCAATAGTTTTTAACCATGCTTCAAAAGAAATAGTTTCAACAAAATAATCGAGACGTTTGAAGGCCTTAGTAAAAGTAACAGATAATAAATCAGCTGTTGCTTCTTCATCTTTTATCGCATCATAGATAATATATCGTATTAAACGATAATAATTATCATACAATTGCTTAAAGGCCTTTTCATCACCGTGCTTCGCCTTTTCAATTAGAATCTTTTCTTCTTCTTTCATAGGCCTACGGATTAGTGAGTAAGAGAGAACCCAATCTCTCTTACCCTATTATCATTTAATACTTAATATTTAAACGATAATCTGGCGCAAACGGAAGCTGTACTATTTCTTGCCAAAAGAAATTACTATATGCTCGTTTACGAATCCAAAAACAATATATAGTGTTATCAAATAGATAATCTCGATATTGTCTTGGAATATTTAATTTGTCGATTAAAGATGTAGCTATTCGTAGCTGCACTTTATCGGTTGCGATAGGACTTCCTACCATCAATTCAGGTAGAAAAAGTTTAGTACTAACTCTATATAACCAAGTTTGTACATTTTTTCTTTGTTCTAAGCTAAGAATAAATTTATCACTTATTGGTTTATAATAAGGTTTAAAATATTCTTTTGCTTCTTCTCCACCTATTATGTTCCAATCACATCTATAACCACTATTATTGTCAAATAATGGTAATAAATAATTAGGAACACCTTCATGTTTAATGAAGTCAATAAACTGCTGTGATAGCTTTGCAGATTTATCGTAAATATGTTTTTTTACTTCATCCGCAGTCACGGTCGTAATGATAATTTGAATTGTTTCCAAATCTCAGTGGCAGTGGCTACGTCAAGACCTTCATCTTTACATATAGTAATAACCGCCATATTATCATCCATTTCCAATAATTTATCCTTATTTTCAACTAACGTTGAATATTTAGATAAATCAAGAATATCCTCTTTTACTTCTTCATACTCTTTTTCTAATTTAACTTGAATAGGAGTATAAGTGTATGTATTAGGATGTGCTTCCATGTCATCTTGTAATTTTTGTTTATCTTTATTATCAGCATGAAAACCACTAACAAAATCAGATAAATTGATTATATTAATTACACGTAACATAGGTAATTCACCACCTATACTTACTAAAAATTGCTTACCAGTAGAATTGTGTTCTGCAACATATAAACCTGGTTTATTAAGCGTTATGATTCTTGATGACATGTTTTATTAATTTTATTGTTATACACCTCAATAATTTTCTCAGCTTCGGTGAGAGATACACCAAATTCCTCTTGAATAGCAATATTTGCCATTAAAGGATTAGGATTTTCATCGATAATCTGTTTAAGCTTATCTTTTTCACCTGGTTTAAAATAAATCCAATAAGATAGTTCCATATTACTCTGGGATTAGGGTTTCTAATTCTTTAATATTTAAGTTACTTATTACTGTACTCATTTGTTTTGGTACATTATAAGTAATATAAGCTGGCTTACAATGCTTGTGTGCTTTGTTATGCCAATAATCCCACCATGATCTTTCATGCAATGAGATACGAGCGAATTTACTTCTAATTCCATCGTTAACACATAGAATAACAATCTTTTGCTTAGAGCTAATAAGACTATTATCCTTTTCCTTACTGGATGGAATTGCTCCTAACTCAATAAGTTTCCGATACAATCCAACTACACTATTTCTACTTCCAGCTCCTATAAATTCTTTACTGAAAGTCTTTAGATTACCATGTAATTGGCTTAAAGTCATCTTTTTCATCTGATTACTTTTAAGAAATTAAACATAAGTTAATTGTTACTCTTGTGGGACTCGAACCCACATTCCGTAATAAAATTACGATTCTAACCTGTTGAACTAAAGAGTATCCCTAACTTTCGTATTTAGCACGCATCATATTCTTACGCTACGCAAGAATAATCAGTGACAAACATAGTGTTGCCGTTTAAACACACAATGAACCTATCTTATCTCTCTAATTTGCTAGTCAAAACCATACACAACCCCATATCCATTATACGTTATGGATAAAACGATGCTTACGATATTACATAACCGGGTACAACTACATATTGAGCAAGTACCATTCACTTTTTAGAGATTCTTACATTCCTGCGCCTACATGATATTATCACTGCCTCTAATTAAAGAGAAGCTACGCTATACACGGATATTCATATCACATTGGGTTGTAATAATAGTAAGAATCTCTTGTGGAGTTGGAGGGAGTCGAACCCTCGTCCTAACAATGATTAATAAGCCTAATAAGACACAATACAGTTCTTATATTGTGAATATCTACTTTTAATAATTTTAATAATATGAACCAAAAGGTCGTGAAAATAAGGAGATTTCTCTCCTTACTCTCTATTCCTCATAGTCATCATATGTACTATCATAAAGATCTGGAAAATACTCTAAATCTTCCTGAATATTCATAATAATATCTATGAGTTCTTCTTTTGACTTATTTTCTAAGTCTTCTCTTGTCCAATCCATAATTGTGAATTTTTAAGAGTTTATCCTAAGTAATACTAAATATATTTTATAAAGCGACCGTAAGTTATCGGATTCTATGTTCTACTGTCTAAAGACGCTTTCATTAGAATGTGACTTTTTACGCATTTCCGTCTTTTATAAATAACATTTAAGCATAAAGCATTATATTACTTAGGATTACTGTGCCTTTGATAGACTGATAGAAATTGAAGTTTTAGTAAATATCTCAAAAACTATATTTAATAGATTATTCGACACTTGTTAAAACTTCGGCATAAAGCACAATTTCTATATGTGTTTTGATAACCATTACTATAAAACTCTACAAGTAGAGCCTATTGTTTTTATGCAGGACATAAAGTACAATAGCTAAAACAATAGTAATGATCTTCGGCACATGATCAGTGGCACGTTGTTTTTCCACCCTACGGCATATAGCACTTGAGGGAAGTTGTTAATTCAACTTAATTACCTACTATAAATCCATTCGGTTTAATAACTTTCGGCACTAACTAGTATTAGTGTCTCTACAAAGACTATTGAAGCAGCTTCTATTGTAAAGACACTAATATTAATTGATAAGCTTTACAGTACTTATCGGCACAGGTTCGGAGTTGTTATTAATCATCCCAATCATTCAGGACGTCATAACATTGCTTCTGCAACTGGTTATGCAGAGTGTAGTATTCATCAGAAATACTACGTAAAGCTTTGGCTTTTTCGTCATCGGCTTTACGATTTGCTTCACGAAATTCTTCCGGTGTCATCTTTCCTTCTTTTACTGCAATTTCATTTGCTTCTTTGGCCTTCAAACAAGCCTTGATTGGATCTTCTTCATCACGGTTACGCTGCAAATTCAACAATGCATTTTTGCGTTCGAATTCAGAGTCAACAGCGATACGCATCATTTCCTTTGTCAATTTTGCGTTACGTTTCTTAGCCAGTTCTTCAGCTGCTGCAGTTACTACTTCTTTGTTAATGATTCTACCATTACGGATTTCGTCTTTAATTTCGCTCATAATTTTGATAATTTTAATTGTTAATAAATAAAGTTTATTTGGATAATTCGTTTATTACGAGATCATTAATTTTTCTCCAGTATTCATGACCTTGTTTAGTATTTCTCCAAGTTAATGCAAGATCAATAGGGCACTCAGAGTTAATATTATAGCATATATTTTCTCTTGCTGTTCTGTCGGACCAACCATAACGAATAATTTTGTCTGTATATTCTTTTATGAATTTACCTTCAGCTTTATTTTCTCTTAAGACATTAGATAATACTGGATTTTTATTTAATTCTTCTCGTATTAATTTTTTAATTTTACTTTTTCTTTCTTCTGGTGGATCTTTACAAGAGCCAGAATATTGAAGAATTAGTTCTTCAAATTCATCACTCCAACTTCTATTTTTCATTTTTTAATTGATTTAATTATTAATAAAAATAGTTTTTTTAAGCCTCGTATATGAATACGAGCCATAATAATAAAAGAGATTACGATATATAGTATCGCAGGAATATCACCAAACGCATATGACATAACAAAGCCAAAGATCCATATGAAGAATACTATATATTCTATAATCTCTCTTAACATATTATGCCTCCCACAAAGCTTTAGGTATTATATCTGTAAGCTTTTTATTAAGTCGTGGATGAGTATAAGTATACTCTACAATTGGTGAATGTTTATCACGTATCACTTTTTTAAAAGTACATTCTACTTCTACTCGAGTTACAGAACTCTTGTAAGGATCAAACTGTACTTTACTATTTTGTGGTATATATAACCACAAAAATAATTTCTTTTTACTTTTCATATTTGATTATTTTAAGATGCAAATAAAAAGAAAGTGTTTGCCTTATTCATTTAACTTATTTCGACAATATCCCAACTACTTTATCGACGTACTATATATCTTCATATAGCTTTGATTTGTCTTAGGACTCTGGACTTTTACACTTTCTTGGGGATAACCACCATATAATAAAAATATTTGATGTTACTGGCGAGTTTCATCATATTTTTTATTCTCTCTTTTGTAAGGAAGCATCCGCTTCTTATGAGAATTTTTATTTTCTCGTAAAGATTTGGATGCTTTCATGTCTTTAAATGTCTTTCCCATTAGAATCTAAATTTGGTTATACCAAGACCTAAGAAGTCACATAACCATCCTAAACCATTAGATTTAAGATAATTCTGTGCTGAAGCATCCATATTCTGTTTTAAGAATAAGATTGCTTGTGCTACTTTTGGATCTCCGTTACCATAGAGTGTAAAGAATCTTCCACTCCAATCAGAGTCTTGAGGATTACCTACAACGTCAATTAATACTTTTGCAGCATTAATAGATGTTGCATTTGACAGTATAGCATTTGCTTCACTTTCATCATAAGTTGTAACAACTAATGAATCAGCATCAGCTTGTGGTTTTACTGTCGTAAAGAAGTCGTGCTTAATACGATTCATAATCGCATCAAACTGTGCAGGAGTAATACCATTAGGTATTTTTACTTCTACGTGTTGTGATGCATCTGGCATCACAATTAATACAATTCCTTTCATTTTTTGGATTGTTTTTAAATTTGACATTTGATGACGGCATTGTATCTACAACTACAATGCAAATAACGAATGAACAGTGAGGGTATTGTTGTAGCAATACATAAACAAAAAGAAATTTTACCTAATAACGAGGATTGGTTTAGGAAAATTTGACTATCAAAACTTGTTTTAAGATACAGCAGAATTGTATTGTCAGTACAATTCTTATCATCTACTTGATTTTAACGTCCGCACTAATGCTATCTAAAAGTTGGCCACCCTTTTGATAAGACATGAGCCCCACAAGTTTATCACTGATTCTCACAGTAAAGACTTCTTGCTTGTTTTGTTTTCTCGTTTACAAAGGACGACTGCACCTACATTCACATGCAAGTACAGTCACTGAAGAAATAATGAAGTTGTAAACTGTTATTGATACACTATTGTATCCTTGGCAGCTTTTGCTGGAATTGGTACCTTCTCAGGTTCCTTTTCTTTCTTTAACTTAGTAGTTATTTCTACTCCTTCAATTCTTTTTCCATCTACTCCAGGATTATCGAGTCCTTGTTTTTCTAATTGTTTAGCAATTTGTAAGGATATGTAATACTCCCTATTACGTTCGTATTCATATACATAACTTCTTACAGGTTCTTGCGTACCCAATTTTTCAAACAATGCTTGCATTATTGCTGGTGGAAAGTTACTATAAACTTCGTAACACCTGGATGATTCTCTAAGATCATTCCATTCTTGCATAGCTTCTTCCACTGTAGGCACTGCTTGCATTTCAGACTCAATAAATTCCTCAGTAGTGGAATTCTGTGTAACACCAGGGATTTCTCCCTTGACATACTTGTAAGTGCAAATACCTGCACATACTAACAGTAGTACTAATACTACCGATACGAAGCCTTTAAAGACTCCTGAACCTTGTTCATTTTCCATTTTTTGATAAACGTTTATTAATTAATAAAAATTGAACTATATAATTGATATAAATCAATTATTCTTTAAGAATTCATTTAAAATACTATTTATATTTCCTATAAGATCAAAATATAAAGATTTATATTTCATTAATTCTTTACGCTCTTTTTCGTACTCTTTCTTATTAAGAAGAATACATTCTTGAGGAAATAGATTTTGTAGATGTGAATAAACTGTTAGTTGAAATGTTTTTTCTATTTCTTGTGAAGAAAGTATTACTACTTCAATATTGGCATCAGAATTACTTCTAATCATTTCAACTAAATTTTCATCACATTCATCTTGTGGGATAAATTCTCCACAATCTACAGCATATTTAGCTTCCTTTAAACCTAAATCAAACAATGTTTGTAAAAGTTTTATTTGGCGAAGTTTTTGATTTAAATTCTTGTAATTAAATAAAAGTTTTATTCTCATGATTTAATTGATTTAAATACATTAATAATAAATAACCATAGTAATAGTAATAATTTCGCTAACGCTGTCAAGCTGCTATTCTCTACTATATACTATGGTTAAGTTAATCTCTAGTCCATTCACATGTCATCCGAGATAGAGTCTATAATTACATTCAACAAGTATCTTAGGAAATTATATTAAGGCGTGTAACTTGACGTCTTTTAATAATCCTGTAAGACTAAGAGATATTGCTCTATCTTCAGTAATACTTCTATAAGATATTTTGTCAAGTCTTTTAACCCTTAATAGTATATTTACAGATCTGCTATGTTTAGCAATATCTATATATATGATCGTTCCTACTAAATTGTGGCTTATGATAGTTACTTTTCTACCTATAAGCTGTTGTATTAAACTACCACGTTCTGCTTTCATGATTTATAAACTTTTAATTCTATACTAAAACATAAGAAAGCTATACCAATAATAGTAGAAAGACTAAAATTCCCTATACCAATAGCTGGAGTTAAATACCAACAGGTGTAATCTTTTCCAAATTTGATTTCTATTTTCATAATATGAATGTTTTAAATTAATATTCAAGATAAAAGAGTGAGTAAAAGCAAATACAGGAATTAATGCAATACTCACTCTTTAAATTTACGTACGAGAAATGTAAATACGATATCCTCTATAGTAATCTACAATATAACAAGTATAGTGATTTGCATCAACTAAACTATTAAATAATGAAGATGTATCTGACATTTCTACATAGAAATAAGGTTTTAATCTATGATATGAAACATCAAGCTTTAAATTTAGAGGAAGTTCGTCTTTACAAGGTTGTATTAATATTGTTCTTCCCCTTTTAATATGATAAAACAATTTAATACATTCTCGTAGTTTCAGTTTCAATTCTGCTTTGAGAAATCGAAACTGTTGAAACCAATTGGTTTCGTACTTGTTCTCTAATATTAATCTAACCATATATTATGAATTTAATATTCAGAGAATAATGACTATTAGCTTCTATGCCAGTATGCTATACATATTACTATGTGTTAGTGTTCCACTGGTCTTATAATACTGGACTCCAAAACCCGTTACTCTTACGTGATTATGGCAAACGATAAACGATAAAATTAAGCAAGAGGTGAGTAACTACGATGAGGTTGTCATTACTTTGGAGAGGTGAGAGTAATAGTGTTCAGTATACAAGTCTCCTAATCTGTACCTTGGCGCATCAACGCATACTTACTAACTATTACTTAGCGAGGAACAATCATTTCACAATGATAAGTCGATATAGGAAATCGACTGTGAGGAGTAGATATTCAAAAGACAGTTAACTATATAATATCCATCTGTATTTATAGAGGCTTTGGACTCTCATTCTATTGAATGGCTACATTAATATTAACCATGTAGTGATAGCCTTTCTGTATTTTGACTTTAACTAATACAGTATCACTACATGGCAAGGTTGGCTCCTTTGTTTAATAATATACATATTATCTTCAGTGATATTTATTATTAAAGTTAATAAATAAGATAAATATGTATATATAACATATATTTGGGTCTTGCACTGACAAGATTATCCAAATATAGTTAATTGATATAGTACTACTTATGTAGCATACCCTATATCTTTTTAATGGTTTAGAGTATCGCTCCCAATACTCGTCGCTCCGATACGCTATGTATACTGTCGAGCCTGATTATAAATAAATGCTTATTGAACCGTGCATTTTACACCTAAAACTCTATGAGCAGCAACTCACATCTTGTAGATAGTTTGCTTGCATTTTATAATAGAGAAACTGGTGCCCTCAATGTCTTGGGAAGTTATTGAGTTTTTTAACTATAACTTAAATTATAAAAGGTAGTTTTACTTCATGTACTATTGGTAGCAAATTTGTATGATCACTATTTATTAGAAATTATCTAATAACTCACCAAAATGCCATTGTGATAATATGTACAATATTATGAATATTAGTACAATAATTATCTGTAAATAGCATCCTGTATTATCGTTCTTGTTGTTGGACATATTGTGACTGAATTTAAATTACGCTATATATTATATAAATTCTTAACAGGCAGATCTGTTAAAAGTGTGAGAAGAGTGGGGTAGTAGAGAGGGAAGAACTCTCTCCCACACTACTACTCACTTTCATCATAACAAGTCGTCATCACCACCTTCGGCATCACCAACAAGCGCATCTGTAGCCTGCTTAGCTGCCTCTTTAGCCGCTTTAGCTGCTGCTTGCTGCTTCTTGTACTCCTCAACAGTCACAATGCGTGTACTATTCTGGAACAAGTTATCAGCACGACGTGTGATGTAGTTGTTACCTTTAACAGGTATACCAGCTTCGTCACTAAACCAGTAGATTGTTACATCTGTGAACTGGATTTTGACGTCTTTGCCGTCCTTCTTACGTGTTAGGTAGTTGCCATCAGCATCTTTACGCAAGAATGGTTCATAGTCACCTACGAGATACGTACCAATGTACGTTTCATAAGTGCCTTTCTTTGCCTCATCTACCCACATTTGTAGATAAGCGTTAGCTGCATCTTCTGCAATGCCGTATTTAGGCAATATTTGCAGTCTGATGCCGTTCTCTTGTGCAGCCATAAGCTTATCCAATCCTGCACGTACAAAGTCTGCGACAACATATTTAGTCTTGCCGTCCTTAGACTCTTTGATTTCAGCTGAAACCAGCTGATACTTGGCTGCTGATAATTCTTTGATAGAAGCCATTTCTTTATACGATTAACCTTATATCATCGCGAGGTTGTTAAAATACAGTAACTTTATAACTCTCATTAGGGGGTATTTCCCCTACTTGTTAGGAGAGGGGACTTGATTTAGTACTGCTTCACGCTCTCATCATCATACTATTCAAAATTTTTTATAAAATATTTTTGAACTATATCCCCACATATGCGTTTTAGTAATAAACTTTATTATATGATAGAAACAGTTAAAAAAGAATTATTAGAGAAAGGATTTACTTATAATGAATCTAGTAAACTATGGTACTATGAATATAGTGATTTTGAAGTATTAAGTTTTGTTATGGATGAATATACCAAAGTAAATGGTGATAAATGTATTAAGATATCTGCAATATCTTTAAATAATTATTTTGAAAATTTAACATATTTTAAGATTTGTTATACATTATATTTCGATAATATTAACAAATTTTATGATTTATTAACACTTTTAAATTATAAAATATATTAAAAATAGTTAAATTATGTTAACAAATTGGTTAGAACAACACGGTTTTATATTTATAAAAGACTATGACACTTCTGTAGTATATCAGAAAATCAATAAAGATGATATACTAGAGATAGAAGTATCTAACAATGAAATCATAAATGTAGAATATTATTCAAATGTGGGCAAATATGAAGAAAATATTTATGACTCAATTTCGTTAAATAATCATAAATAATGTTAAAATTATTTTTATTTTACTAAAAATGGAACAAAATTGATATATCAAACGTTATCTGTTACTGAGTAATAGATAGTAATAGATAGTAATAGATAGTAATAGATAGTAATAGATA